>Ga0164292_10000054_pt1 | contig 72545 bp, 118 predicted proteins | sample GEODES117metaG_FD_111486 | JGI IMG/M metagenome (GOLD analysis project Ga0164292, IMG submission 111486) | Eutrophic lake water microbial communities from Lake Mendota, Wisconsin, USA - GEODES117 metaG | ecosystem: Environmental > Aquatic > Freshwater > Lake | place: USA: Lake Mendota... | reverse complement strand
TTTAACTAAATTTTAACTAAAATTAAATGCAATTATATTTTGTCAAACCAAAACACTTTAATATATTTGTACCAATGAACTGCTAATATTAATTAATATTAAAAAAACAAGGGTATGGGAACACTACGAGAATTAGCTTCGGATGAAGTAATGAAAAAATTTAACGCACTTACTGACCCTTTAAGAATAAGAGTTATGAATTACGTTTTGGATAAAGATTTTACAAGTCTTACTTATTTAGATAGTACTCTTTTAAGAGATGTTTTTAAACTTGATTTAAATAATTTGGTGGTTTACTTTCCAAGTAAAAAATAAAATTATGCCAAGAAAATCCGATAACATACCTATCAACAACGAATTGCTGGATAGGAGGGTTAAGTTAACCAAAGACGATAAAGACTTAATTGCCTATTTACGAGAAGAAGATGGTATTTCATATCAAAAGTTAGCCAATAGGTTTAACGTTTCTAAAAGGACTATAATTTTTATCTGCAAACCAGAAACTTTAATAACAATGTTGGAATGGAGAAAAAAAAGAGGTGGGTCTATGATATATTATAACAAAGAAGCTCACGCTATAACAACAAAAGAGCATCGAGAGTATAAAAAAGAATTATTTGATAAGGGGTTAATTAAAATGACACAAGAAAAAGTTATGATAACAAGAATAAAAGCACCTAAATTTAGAGTAGGTAGGTGTATATTAAACGAATATGAATTAAGACAATTACAACTTGAAGTAGCAAAAGGATTAAAACCTTCTGGTATGGTTGTAAAATCTTGTCAGAATGGAATTGCTTGTGTTATGCTTGAAAACGGAATGTTTGATAGGGGTTTTGGGCAAAATGGAGGTTACGATATAGGTAGTGCAATATCAATAGAGCATTATAAATTAAGATTAAATAAGGATTTAATAAAAAACGTATGATGAAGTATATTTTATTTTGGCTATTGTACGAAGTTATAAGAAAAAACGTAATTGACTTGTGGTATTATTTAATTCAAAAAGGACAGAAAAAATGAAAAACATACACGTATTAGTACTATTATTAATATTTATTTCTTGTGAAACTCCTAAATACACTCATATTGGTCAAGAAATAATTGATGGTAAAGTTTCTGCTATTAAAGGTGGGGTAGAAAGACATTGTAGAGGTTGTATAAGTGATTATCCTATGATTTGGGTACAAACTGCTACTACAACTAGACAAGTGCAAATTCCTTTTGAATATGAAGGAAAATGGAAGGTGGGAGATAGTTGTTTATTAATCATTGAAAAATATAAAGAAAATGAAAGTAAGTAAAAACATACACGTATTATCAACAGATAAACCAAGTAGGTTAGTAAAAAATGGAAAAGGGTTATTATTAGTAGAGATACCAAAAAGCTATACATTTTTTGGAAATAATGTTAGTACAAACATCTACATCACTAATGATGAAGAAATTAAAGAAGGAGATTGGTGTTATCAACCTAATTTACCTAACCTTTTAGAAATATGTAAAAACAGAGAAGAAAATTGGATGATAGAAAGAGGATTTAAAAAAATCATCCTAACAACAGACCAAGATTTAATCAAAAATGGAGTTCAAAGTATTGATGATGATTTTTTAGAATGGTTTGTGAATAATCCAAGTTGTGAGTTTGTCAATATAGTTCCGTTTGATGGATATAATGCTATTAAAGGTAGATACTTTGGTTATGAAATCATCATTCCAAAAGAAGAACCTAAACAAGAAATAGACTTCAATAGATTTAATGTAATTTTTGAACAAGTAGAGCCTATGCCTATTACTGATGCGATGACCCAAAGACAGAACATTTTTAAAAAGTATGAAGATGCTGGTATTAAGGTGCAGTCAGTATGCTTCCCTAGTGACCACGATTTTTTTGTAGAAAAAAAGGAAAGTGAGGTTTTAGACTGGTTGCAGAATACAATCCATAGTGAACATAGTGCGTTATTACAAATTAAGCAAAAATATACTGGCGATGCTGACCTAGTGAGTTGGAATAATAATCCAATGCAAAATCAAAGATATTTAGAAACTAATGGAGGAATTTGAATTAATTGAAACGTTAAAGCAAGAAATTTTACAAAGGCAAAATTTAAGCGAAAATAAGTGCGGTACTTCTATTGTACATTTAATGAGAAAATTTAATCTAAATTCAGAAGAAATAAATAAAATTCTAAAAAAAATATACGATGAAAAATTTATAATTGTTAGGCAAGGAATTAATGAAAAATTAATATTTTTGAAGTAACCATTATCACGAAAATAGTAATTTGAAATACTTATTATGACCATTATTCAGTTTATTTTATATTATTTAAAAATATTTTTATTATATAAACGTATATTTACAGATATTTTTTTTTAAACAAAAACACTATGAAAGCTACAAACGTTATCATAATCGGAGGAGGTGCGATTGCATTACTATACTTTTTAAAAAACAGAAAGGTTAAAACAATAAGTATTGCTAAACCTAATGTAAGCACAATACCTACTACTGGAGGTGCTACAACTGGAGGAGCAACTGCTGGAACAAGTCAAGTTACTTCTTTTCCAACGCCACCACAATCAAACGAACCAGAACAAGTTTTTGGATTAGGATTACCTACTGGAATGGATTTACCAATACTAACTGCTGGAACTGGAATACCGACAGAAGTTGCTATACAACAAGGTGGTGTAAGTACAACGCCAGAACCAGTTAAAGAAAGTCCACAACCTAGTCAACCTATTAATGACATTATTGAGCCTATTAAAGAGCCAAGATTACCTATTAACGATGACCCATATAAAGGGCAAATAGGAGGATTTCCTCAATATCCAGCTCCACCTCAACCTATTGATGACATTATTGAGCCTATAAGATTTCCAATGCCGAGTATTATAGACCCTATTTCAATTGAAGTTACAAATCCAAGTGTTTTTACAAAAGAACCAAATTATATTGCACCAGCAATGCCAAACATTTTTGAGCAAATATATGATTATGTAATGCCGAGTAAACCAATCTATTCACAACCAGTTGATGTTATTGTTGAACCTATAATAGAGCCAAGACGATTGTATGACATTGACCCTATTTCAATTGAAGTTACAAATCCAAGTGTTTTTACAAAAGAACCAAATTATGTTATGCCAGTAATTCAAAATTCTTATCAACAAGAATTTAGTAATGTGGACAGAGAACTTTTCAATATGAATCAAGACATATATTCAATTTAAAATAATTATTATAAATATAAAAAAAAAATGAAAGCAGAAAATAAGAAATATTTAGTTTACGGTGGAGTAGCTTTTTTAGTTGGCTCACTAGGTTACTTTATTTATACAACTTTAAGAAATAAAAATTCAAACGTTGCAGAAAGCCAAACGGATACGGTTACACCAGAAACAGAAACAACTTCTGGCACAAATATTTTTAGGGATATGTTAGACAATCCAACAATACCATCTGGAATTGATTATACATTTCAAACTCCACCTATTGCTCCTAAAGGTTTTTTTGAGTTACGTAATAATATTTTTATGAATTAATAAAAACATAAATACTTTGTAAAATTAAGGGCGAAAGTCCTTTTTTTTACCATTTATTTGTATATTTGTACCAACAACCCATATAACAACTTAAATAAAATTTAATTATGGCAAAGCCAAGACATTTAAAAAATCAAGTATTGACATTAAGAGCGCAAGGAAAATCTTATCGTGCTATTCAAAAAGAACTAAATTGCTCCAGAGGAACTGTTAACTATCATTGTAAGGATAATGATATGACCGATATTGGAATGAAGATATACCCAGTATCTAAAGAAGTTAAAATCCAAATTGCTGAATTTTGCCAAAGCAATACTAGTGTAAAAGCAACAGAACATTTTGGATTAGGCTTATCGACTATAAAAAAGTATAGAAAATATCAAGGGTAAATCCGATGAAAAAAAATTATTCGTTACGCATATTTGCCATTTTAGCAAAAAGGGTTTATAAGCTATCTAAAAAACGTAAGTTAGGCTGGAAATGGAGAGATGCTCAAAAATGGACATCCGCTAATTTGTTTCAGTTATACAAAGGTAAACCGTTATCAAAAATTAAAGTAACCGAAGTTGATTCTGTTATTATTTCTATATTAGATGGAACTCAAACGCCTACTACCGTACCTACACCAAAGACAACAATTTGTTTTGACCCATTTAATATTCCTACAAAGGATTTGAAAGATATTAACTGGTGGATGTTGGGCGACCAAATTAGTTTTTTTGATAGTAATCTAAATATTAGAATAGCTATTGGAAGTATTATAGATACTGGAGTAGTAAAAAAGTATGAATTGCTTAACATAAATGATACCGTAGAAGATATGCGTAGGAATGGTTTTAGCTCTGACGATAACATTATTTTTAAAATTCTGGTTGCGCCAAATAAAACTGACGATGGGAAACCTTGTTCTTATTATGTGTTGGCTACTTTAATGGGTTCTCCTTTAGATAGTGAAACTTCAATGGATGAAGTCTTAAAGGTTGTAACCGAAAGTGATTTGCCAGAAGATGTGCGAAAGGATAGGGCGATAAAAGTTCAAAAAAGGCAAGAAATTATAGATTTAAGAGTAGCCAAGAAGAAATCCGCAGAAAGAGTTCGACCAAGCAAAGTAGAAGGGCAAGACGAAGCACAAAAATTAGAGATTGAAGAAACTTTAAAAAATTTACAAAACCTATATGCGAAAAAACTAATTAGCAAAGAATTGTTCACTGCTAATATGAAAGAATTAAAAGCTAAACTAAAATTAGGTGGTAAAATATAATTATGGATAACCAAGAAGAAAAACCAACAAGAATTTACTCAAAAACAAAGGTCGATAGATTATACAAAAAACTAGTTGTAGGAAAAGGAAATTTCTTAATTAGATTTGGAAGTGAATGTAATGAACTTATTTTTGATAACGTGCATAATGTGTTTTCAACTGAAAACAAAAACTTTGACAATAAATTACTTTGCCTATTTAATATGGTGTTGATTGATGTTAAAAATTTTTTAAAAATTAACCCATATATTGATATTCCGCCTAAAGTAAATACTATTGAATTTAACTATAATTATAATGATGAAATTGGCACTATAACTGCAACTGATTTAGACCACGCATTTTGGAGAATAGCATACGTTAAAGGATACATTACCAAAAAAACATACACTAAAGGTTTGCCCACTTCTGGCAAAGCCATACGCCTTGCTTCGCTTTCAAAATTAGGTAATGGTAAAAAGTTTGATAGGTATGTTAATGGAGAATTTGTAGAACAAATTGTAGCAAAAAAATCTGATGCTACCTTGCAAAAAGTATATGTTGATATTAGATACTCTTGTTATTATATGATGTACGAGTTATCGCAAATACTTAAAGATGATTTTGAAAGTTGGAAAACAGACTGCATTTATTACCGAGATACCCCAGAAAACAGAACAATTGTGCATAACTACTTCGAGGAAAGGGAAATGATGTTCAAGCAACTGATTTAACTATTTCTTTTTATTAAAATATTTTGTTATTTTATATAATATTTATATTTTATATAATATTTTTTATTTATATTTGTATAATAAACCAAGAAAAATGAACTTAAAGACAACACCGTTTACCGATTACGAAAGTAAAAAGTCGTATGAAATATCTAGCTTTACAGAGTTAGGTATGGAGATTAACATTCTTAACGAAACTACCCAATACCAAAAAAATCCAAGCGGAAACTTTTATAAGTTTGGAGTTATTATCAATGATGATTTTAACTGGTACTTCAATGGAGTTTCGGTTGCAGATAGTAGGGAGAAAATGAGAGAAATTTATAGTGCAATATTGCAAGTAAATTTAGGTACAGAAAACAAACCTTTTATTTATAAAGTCAAAAGATTATGATACGTATAGCAAAAGATTCAGCAGACCAAATGGTTATGGACACATTAATTAATTTTTCTAAATTTAATTTAATGAATACTCAATTTGATGAAGATTCGTTAAATATTATTAATAATGAAGTTGACAAATCTGTTTTTACTGGAGTTTTACTTACCAAAGCAAAACCATCTTTATTTGAAAAACACGAAAACGATATGAAGTTTACAATTATGTCAGCACTTCAAACTGTATATTCTTATGGTAAAGAAGAACCAATTGAAGATTTTGATTTTAATGCAGACTTATCAAAAGAGTTTTGCCACATTGACGAAGATAAATGTTCAAATAGCACGAAATTAAATTTTGCGCTAAATCAATTTGTAAATGCTTTTTATGAATATGAAAGACTAGAAAAAAAATATCCAGAATTAATGAAAATTATGTAGATATGAAACCAAGTGAATTTAAAGATTTCAAAACTGTAAAGGACAAAGTACACTTCCTTTTGCTTACAAACCCAGCTTTACGAGATAATGATATGAAGTTAATTGCTACTTATTATTTTCACGAGATAGGTAAAGAAGCAATAGACACTTTAACCGCCTATGACTTACTTAATAAAATATCCAGCTCAAAGATGACTAACTTTGAAACTATAAGAAGGTTGCGTATGCAGATACAACAACACGATGAAAGTTTACGAGGTTCTGAATATAAAAACAGAAAGAAAAAAGTTGACCCATTTTTTAGAGTATTTTTAAGAGAATAAAAAAAATAATTAATTTTTGTTGTACCGATAGCTTTTTTTATTATATTTGTACCAACGAACTACTAAAACAAATAAAATGAACGTAACTCTAATTACCACCGATGGGAAAAAATCAAAAGTTAATATTAAAACTTTTGTTGAAGCAAGAGAATTAGTTTGCAACTCTCAATACAACTCTCCAGCAGAGATTATTGTAATGATGGATGGAACTTTTATTCTGATTGACGAAGAAGGAAAATTAAAAAATCTTGATATTAACGAGATAGCAACTGAAATTGCTCACGAAAATCATTCAATATATCCAAGTGATTGTATTGTTGGGGATGTATTATTTGTAGATGATGTAGATGAATTTGATGGGTTGCCATACGAATAAAAATTTATGGAAAATAATACTGAAATATGGAAAGATATTTTAGATTTTGAAGGATTGTATCAAATATCTAATTATGGTAATGTTAAGTCTTGTAAAAGATTGGTAAATGCTATATATGGTAGTCAAAGATTTGTAAATGAAAGACTATTATCTTTAGGTAAAGATAAAGATGGTTATTTAATGGCTGTTTTATGTCAAAATGGAATTAAAAAGACTGTTAAAATACATAGATTAGTTGCCGATGCTTTTATTAATAAAATTGATGGTAAAAATTTAGTCAATCATATTGATTCAGATAAATCAAATAATATTTTTACTAATTTAGAATGGGTATCTCCTTTAGAAAATATTTGTCATAGTAAATTAAATATAAAATCTTCAAGTAAATATATTGGTGTTAGTTATAGTAAAAAAGATAAAGTTTTTAGAGTAGTTATATGTATAAATGGAAAAAATATTTATTTAGGTTGTTCTAAAACAGAGGAAGATGCTTATAAGATAAGATGCGATTATGAATTTGCAAATAACATAAGTAACAAATATTTATAAAAAAAAAGGGTTGGGTAACAACTCCCAACCCTAAACCAAGAAACCTTAATAACAACACTATGGATAAAGTGTTTATTAACTTAAAGACAAAATTAATTATTATTAGCTATAAAAAGTTAATAATTAGATAAATATCCAAAAACATTACTCTCTTAATTGTTTTCACTTATGAGTAAAATACGATTTTACAAATATTTTTTTCGTAATGTTGACAAACCAGTAATAATGGAAGCAATCGATAGATTAAGTGCCGACCAAATGATGCAACAATTAAAGGAAAATACTACTGCTAATTTAAGTGCAAAAGATTTAATTGACATTAGAGTAGAAACACCAATTACGGGAATATCAAAAAGGAAAAGACATAACCAAGATTACGTTTGGGTTGGAACTGAATTTACTAGCGATGGTTGGTTGCTTCAATCTGAATACGATGAAATACAAAAACTTAAAAATAACAACAATGAAAATAATTTATAACACTCCTATTGAGGTAAATCAAAGGCAATATAATGTTTGTATGAATACTCTGTCTGGTATTGTAGCTGGTAGGATTTCGGATGGAAAATATTATATAAAAGTTTGGTTGATGGGTTACAAAAAAAGTGTTCAACAAGTATTAAATAATTATCAAAATGGATGAACTATTACCCCATAAAAATTTTTCTCTTGAAGATATGGATGGAGAAATTTGGAAAGATATTGAAGGATATGAAGGTTATTATCAAATAAGTAGTTTTGGTCGAGTAAAATCATTTAGTAGATTAGTATTAAATGGTTTTAGAAATCGTAACACTACAAAAAAAATACGAAAACCCAAATTTGACAGAGGTGGATATACCGAAGTTTGTATAAAATTTAACAATAAATCAATTCAATATAGGATTCATAGATTAGTGGCTTTGCATTTTATTGATAATCCAAATAATAAAGCAGAAGTAAACCATTTAGATTCTAATAGATTAAATAATAATGTAAAAAATTTAGAATGGGCAAGTAAAAGGGAAAATCAATGTTACGCAAATATTAATAGAAAAAAAACAAGTAAGTATGTAGGAGTTTGTTTTTATGAAGGAAAAAAATCTAATTATTGGCGCAGTAAGATACAAATTAATAATAAACATATTTATTTAGGTTCTTTTCAAACTGAATTAGAAGCATACCAAGCTAGATGCGATTACGAAAAAGCCAATAACATAGAAAATAAATACTTATGATAAATATTAGTCAATCCTTCCTAAAAGAGTTTGCAAAATACAAGTCTGGAGATACTTGCGGACTTCAAGTAAAAGCAAAGTACATTGATGGGATAAAATTCCCTTCAAGCGATGCAATGGAATTAGGTAATTTCTTCGAGTTTATGGCTACTGGTAGCTTACCTAGAGATGGACACTTCCCAGAAGCTAAAATAGTTTATAAAGGAACTGCAAAACAATCTGTTTCTACCGATTATCAAAGAGCAATTGATAGTGCCGAGCTATTTAAAAAAATCATTAAGCATTACGAAATAGAAATAATAGATATTGGTAGAGTAGTTACCCAAGATGGTATGACTGGTATTATGGATATAGTTGCTAGGTGGAATGATAGGGTTTGTATAATTGATACAAAATATTCTGGACTACTTGATGACAAATGGAATGAGTTAGGTTGGAATTTAGATATGTTACCAGAAAAGCACAATCTTTTGCTCCAGCCAGTACAATACAAGATACTTTTATCAAAAGAATTAGGTTGTGAGCCAGAGGATATTGATTTTTACTTTTTTGTTTTTTCCTCAAAAGATGTAATGGATGTGAAGCTTATCAAAGTTAATGTTGACGAACTTACTATTGCAAGTCATTTATCAACGGTTGAATGGGTTAAAAATGAATTACAAAAACCTATTGAGAAGCTATTTAAGGCAAAACCATCACTTAAATTGTGTTTTGAATGTCCTATTAACGACAAATGCAGTTTTAAAATAGAAATACCTCACATAGATGAAATAAGCTATTAAATGACCGTAGAGGAATATCATATAGCACATATAGAGCTAGATTTATACGAGATAACTAAATATCGTAAAAATCTAAAACAATTTTTTCTAATAGAAATAAAAAAAAATAAATTACTACCCATACAGTATAGAAGAATTTTAGAAGAATTAGAAAGAATTGCAATCCAAATACACGAATTAGAAAATAAAAAATCAGAAATTTTAAAATTAAATTAATATGACACCATCTGTAACAACATCAAAAGATTTAATAGGAAACTTTACTACTACTATTGAAAAGTACGAAAAGAAAAACCTTACCGAACTGTTGGAAGGTTCGAGTATGACACCAGCACAATTTAAGCAAATTGTAATCAATGAACTTAAAAAGTCGCCAAAGCTACAAGATGCTTTTTTAAAAAATCCAGCTTCACTGTTTGCTAGTATTTTACATTGTGCTGAAATGGGGTTAAATCCAAGTCAAATGGTGGGCGAGTTTTTCTTTATTCCTTATAGGGATACCATAATGCCTATATTGGGATATAAAGGTCTATTAACGCTTCTTATGAGGTCAAATAAAGTTAAGAAGATTTGGAGCGAAGTAGTTTATGAAGATGATGACTTTGAGTACGAATTGGGATTAGAGCCAAAATTATTTCACATTCCTAACCATAATTCTGTTAGAAACTCAAAAAACATCAAATGTATTTATGCTTGTGCTAAAATAGATGATGAAGTAATTTTTAAAGTAATGTTTAAAAGTGAAATTCAAAACATTATAAATATGTCTAAAACACCAAACGAGCTTTTCTTTAATGATAAGAAAGACCCAGAGCAATGGATGGCAAAGAAAACTGTTTTAAAGCAATTGGCTAAACTAATGCCTAAAGATGATGACCGATTGAAAAAAGCGGTTTCAATGGATGACAATATCGAAGGTGGTGGGTATCTTATTATGGATGATAATGATACCGTTAGATTTGTTCAAGGCAATATTATTGGAAAAAAAAGTAGCATTTATGCCAAATTAATGGAAAAAAACGGAACTGACCATATAGAATTGGAAAATAATATTGTAGCTTTGTAAAGATGTTCGTGCTAGTATTAATGTGTGTTAATTCTGCTGAAAAAAGGTTAATGTTATTTAATTTAATTAAGCGATTGGTATTCCAGTCGCTTTTTTATTGCACTATTACCGTTACATTATCTGCTCCAAAATTTGAAGTGTAAATATTATTAAAATTATCTATTGTAATACCAGTTGGAAACGAATCAGTACTACCTAAAATAGTTGATGCTCCTAAAGGCGTAATTTTACTAACATTAAAACTAGAGTTATTTGCAGTGTATATATTTCCAGCACTATCAATGGTTATTCCAAGAGGACTATTTCCAGTACTACCTAAAATAGTTGATACGCCTAATGGTGTAATTTTACTAACATCATCACTTCCATTATTTGCAGTATATATATTTCCAGCACTATCAATGGTTATTCCATTTGGATTTGTTCCAGTAGTTCCTAAAATAGTAGAAACCCCTAATGGTGTAATTTTACTAACATCGACAGAAGCGTTATTTGCAGTATAAATATTTCCAGCACTATCAATTGTTATACCAATAGGGTTATTTCCAGTTGTGCCTAAAATAGTAGAAACGCCTAATGGTGTAATCTTACTAACATTATTACTCGTATTATTTGCAGTGTAAATATTTCCAGCTCCATCTATTGTTATTCCAATAGGGTTATTTCCAGTAGTTCCTAAAATAGTAGAAACCCCTAATGGTGTAATTTTACTAACGTTATTTGAAACATTATTTGCAGTATAAATATTTCCAGCTCCATCTATTGTAATTCCAATAGGACTTGTTCCAGTTGCCCCTAAAATAGTTGATACTCCCGAAGGTGTAATTTTACTTACATCACTTGAAGATGTATTGGCGGTATAGATATTTCCAGCACTATCTATTACAATATTTTGTGGATTTATTCCAGTTGTTCCAAAAATAGAGCTTCCAGAAATACTTAAATTTGAATAAATATAGAAATTAGATGAAACGTATATTGTAGTGCCAGAATAAGAAAAAAGACCTTGATTAAGCGAATTTAACGCATCAACAACTCCAATAATACTTTGAGATAAAACTGGTGCATTATACGCAATTATGCTAGGATTTGATGTGTTAGAAATATAGGCATTTACACTAGTTACTCCAACATAAGATTGTCCAGTAAAATTAAATTCATAAAGGAAATTACTATTATTTGCACTATCACTATTTGGTACAATTTGCAATATAGAAACTGGTTGTGGCAGTGCAGTATTATTAACAACTTTTAAATTTATTTGACTTGATATTGGGTTCATATTCTTTTGTTTTTTAATAAAAAATAAATAGCTAATCCTATTAAAGCTACTGATGTCCACCTCAACACTTGCGGACTTACATAACTTTTGTCTTTTGCAAAATTTACAAAATGCTCACAATTGAAATTTATAAAATCGTATTTGTGCATTTTTAATGTTTGATATATTTTTTCAATATCTTCTAGTTTTAAATCAGTTTGTTCAACCGAAACTACATCTCTATTTTTAATCCATTTCTCTAAAGGTTCTCTTACTGTATTACCACCATTTGAGTTTATTTTGTCTGGGTGGTTGTGTATGATAAAAAGACCATCTAAATTTTTCTCTACTATTCCATAATGATAAATCAAAGGATATTTTTGACCCTTTGTTTTAATTAAATCTCCAGTTACAAGTTTTGAAATAGTACAATTTCTATTTTCAGTTTTTATTTTATTAATCGGTGCTTTATTATATGCAGTCTTTGTAATCATTAAATAAATTGAAAAAATCGTTATTAAAAAAATTTGTTCTTGGAACTAAATCTCTATTTGCTAGTTGCGTGGTATAAATAATCATATACAAAGATTCACTAGGCAATAAACTAAAATCTAAACTTGTTCTTCCATCAAGTACAACATTGTCTTTTGTTAATTTAAAAAATAATGAAGATTGAAATTGATAAGGGTCTATTGTCGGAGCATCTACAAACGATTCTAATGTACCGTTTACATCATACCTTTTAAATTGATAGCTTTGAAGTATTTGACTATTATCATTCGCTTTTAAATACATTTCGTTTACTCCATATATAAAGCTACCCATCGATTGAATAATAGAACTATAAGGGGTTGCATCGTTACTTGCGACAGTTACAACTCCATTTGGATAATTGGTTATGGTTGGGGCGAATATAGGCATTAATCTCTTGTTTCTTGTGAAATTACTTTTCCATCTTTAGACATAGCTCGTAGCAATCCAGTTTGTTTGTTAATCATAACTTTTACGCCATAATCTTGCAAAATCATTGAACTTAATTTATCTAATTCCTTTTTACTCTCTTTGCTATCAATAGCTTCACGCATAGCTTGTAATCCAATAACTGCATTTTCTTTCAATTTTTTTTCATTGTCAGAAACTTGCTTTGGTTCAGCATATTTTACATTCAAAAGTCCTTTTTTGCTTTTATCACTCTTTGGTCTTAATAAATAAATAAGAAGTAACGCACCTCCTAATGTAATGAATAGTGTTTTCGTGTTTTTGTCCATTTTTATTTTTTTGCTAATTTTAATACTACCAATGCTAAAATTGTAACTCCTACACCCAAAACTATATAAGAAGTGTATCTCTTACCTTGTGCTCTATTTAGCATTTCATTATTATTCTGTACCGCTAGAAATTGATAAATCATTCCTTGCCTTTCAGTTTCAGACTGAACATCTTGCAGTCTTTCCTCTAATGTCTTTTGTTGAGCTAAAGTCAATTGTGATATTTCAGCTTGTAGTTTTAATGCCTTTTTAGCTTCTCCTTTGGCAAAATATCCATTTATTACACTAGAAATAATTTGACCACCCCCACCTATTAAAGCATCTGCTCCACCAACATTATTATAATTTTCCATAATTAATCTTTTGACCCAATTAAATAAACACCATATAAAATACCAAGACCTATTCCAAGACCAGTTACATAAAGCCAAGTATCTCTTAATCTAATAGTACTTTCTTTTTGTAACGTTTTACGATACTCTAAAAGACTATTTACCAAAATGCCTAGTCTTGCAGTTTCTTGTTCGGCTCTAATTTTTTCTTCGGAAAGTTTTTCATCTACTGACAATTGTGCCAATACTAATTTTTTTTGTAATGCTCTATTTTTATTGCCTTCACTCATAGCAACAACTCCACCAATAGCAGAACTTATTATTGATGCTATTATAGCAACAACATTTAATTCTCCATCATTTGCTATTGCGCTATCTAATGCTTCGGCAAAAGGTTTGTCTTGATTTATATATAAAGCAGTATATACTAGTTTAATTATTTGGGATAATGTAGCAGTTTTCAATTCTATATTATAGCCGAATTGTTGCAGTAAGACTACTGCAACATCTGGCTTATCGTATATAAAATCGTTTATTTGCTTATCTACTGGGGTTATCTTGTCCATATTTACAAAATATCTAAAATGAAATTAACCACAATATTACAAAAATTATTATTAAGAATATTATTTCAAGGCATTTATTATTGACTGCGTATCAAAAACTTCCGTAAAATTATCGTATGGAAATGTAGAAATATCTTCATATAACAAATGCTTTTGGTAGCTATTGCTTTCTACATTAATTTCTTTTGTTGGTTGGTTTGCTTCAATGTTCTTGTGCAAATCATATCCAAAAACTTTAGGATTAGTTCCTATCCACCCAACTACGCTTGGTAAATTTAAAGCAGTACAAATGTGCATTGAGCTACTGTCAATCATAAGTCTTTTAGTAGAAAGTGTAAGCATAATAGCTATACTCCTCCATCCATCTAGTGCGCCAATTGTATTTTCGTAAGTTAATTGGTCATCTCTTTTAATATGCAAAATAGCATAATCATTTTTAAATTGACTGATTACTTCATTTACAGTAGAAGCTGGTAAATCTCTTGTCCAACTATATTTTAAAGGTTGCCCAACCGCACCTCCGTTTGGCTGAATAGCCATAATTGGTTTGTCTAGCTTATAAAAAGGAGCAAAATATTCTTTTTCCGCTTTAGATAAAAATATCTCTGGCAATTCTCCATTATACTTTAATCCGTACATATCACACCAAATTTTCAACAAGTGTCCGCTTTCTGTTACAAAGTCGCTTGTCATATAAGGGTCTGAAATAAAAACTTTTGTGTCTTTATTTTGTATGTAACTTTTATAGAAACCAACCGCTTGTGATGGGTGCAATACTTTATTTGCGTTTGGATTACCAACAAACACATCTGGGTATCCAGTTACTACAATTATATTTGATTTTTTGTATTCTTTTTTAATTACTTTTAGAATTGCAGTAGCCATAATTGACTTTCCAAGTCCGCCATCTATTTGAAATATCACATTTTGTACCATTTTTTAATTTTTTATTTTTAGTTTAAATAAGCTATTGATTTTTCAAAAATAACTTCGTTTGTTGCATCTGTAACTATATTATGTTTGTACCCATTAAAATCTTCGTACAATTCACTTTCTGTTTTGCAAGGTATATTTATCATTATTTCTGAAACTTGAAATTCTATCCCATCAATTATAATCCTCCATCTTCTTGTGCCATCAATATCATTGTGATTAAATCTAATTTGAATGAAATAATTACCTTCTGGCTTTTTCATTAATATTTTTCTCCCTTGTAAAATTAAATCTTGTAAAATACTTGTGGTCGAGCTATTCTTTATCAATTCCATTGTCTATATGTTTTTTTGATTGAATTTTTTCTATGAGTTCGTTTAATGAGCTTAATTCGTCAATATCGGTTGTGTCAATTTCAATAAAGTCCATTTCTGGTTTTTCAAAATTTTCAACGTGGAATTTTTCTCTACCTCTAATATTTTTTGTATGGATATAAATTTCAATTACATCGGCAGTAAGTTTAAATTCTTCTCTCAAATCTAAAAAAGGAGAAATTACCGCTATGATTACATCGTGAGAATCATCTGAATCTAAATATTTTGCAATAGCGTATGCTTTACTAACGTTATCTCTACGACCATTTTCTGAATAGTCTTTATTGTTTAGTATTTTACGCAAAAAATCTCCATCAATTATAAATGCTTTTCGATTAGGATTGTTTAAATCTAAAACAGTTTTTAAATGTATTGCTAAAGTAGTTTTTCCAGAATGAGGTTGTCCGATTAAATTGTAAATCATTTTGTTGTTATTTTAAAGTTTCTCGGTTCAAATATAATAAAATTTTAAACGTAACCAAAATAATCATAAAACCATTTATAAGTATTTTTTATACTGTTTGATAATTCATATCCTAATATTTCTTGATAATCATCTGGCTTCATTTCAAACTTATCTCTTAACGTATGGTCGCCATAAATTCCGTGAATAAGGTCGTTTTCGTGGGTTAATTGAGCTATATTTTGAAAATCGTGTGCTTCGTAGTAAGGCAACTCAAAATACTCGTATAAACGCTTCATTTCGTTTTCTGGATTTTGCATTAAATCTTCATAACGTATAAACAACATTTTTTTTGCTATACCTTGCTGAATACAATCCTTTAATCTGTCCATTGAAACACCTACTGGAACTCCATCTGCCCAAATATTTATTCTTTTGTCTAATGTAGTACCAACTAATTGAGGTGCGTTTTGAATATGACTTTCTCTATGTGGGTTTTTACGAAAGTTTTTTTCCATTGAAGAATAAACCGACCTAACATCTCTAACCATACAAACGATTTTAGGATTTTCGTTTAGCATATTCAATAAGTTATAGTGAATACCCCAATCTCTGCTTTTATCTACAATAAATTGTTTTGGTGTAAGGTTATTAAAGAAACCTTGCATACCAGCTCTACAAAAACCTAAAAATGCTCTTTCCATAGCTTCTTTGTCTTGCGACAATATAGCTTGGGAATGAGCATAAGTGTTTTTAGCATTTAATACTAAATCGCCTAATCCAGAGGTAGGGGTACAATAAAAGTCTGGGTTTTGAGCAATTAAATTTGACAAGAGTGTTGAACCAGCTCTTGGCAAAGAAGAATTAAAAAAAATCTTTTTCATAGTTGTTTTTTGTTACTTGGTTAAAAAGCCTTTCACTCGGTTTCATTTGAATTAACAAAGAGGATTTACCGAGCATTGACTAATTTTTTTCTGTTTATTCGGTTGGAGCAACTAGGGGTTGATTGTCTTTTGCAACTTGAAGTTCGGCTATTAAAGCATCAATAAGAGGTTTTAAGTCTGCATCGTCTTTAACATTAAAACTATTGTCTTTTACTTGCCAACGAACATCATTATAACCAAAAAGGTTAATTGCGTGAAATTCTGTAATTAGTGTTGGGTTGTCTGCTGGTTTTTTAGCAAATATACCAGCAACTAAAGGCGTTACAGTTGTTAATGTGTCAGTAGCAACTTTTACAGATAAATCTTTTGAGTTGATTTGTGTTTCTCCATAACCGAAGATGTGAATTGTGAAATTTTCCATTTTATTTTATTTTTAAATTATTTATTTTTTGAAACACAAATATAAAAAAGTATTTCGGTTTTATTATTTATTATTAAACTATATTTAATACATTTCCATTTTTCCAAACTGACCCACTTGGTAAACCAGCACTAGCAGTTGGAATGTTTTTAATTGATAAGTTATTTACAAATGTAGCACATACTCTGTCCGCAGTTATATTACTACCGACAATCATTGCACAAGCACAAGAATTTGTTGTGTTGCTAAATCCACCTAATATTGCAGACCGATAACCAGAAGCAGTATTTTGAAAACCACCACCAATTGTTGAAGTAGAACCAGAAGCAATATTACTATAACCACCTCCAACTGTTGAGTAAATACCAGAAGCAACATTTACTTTACCACCAGCAACTATTGAACAAGCACCAGAAGCAGTATTATTATAACCACCACCAACTGTTGAATAAGCACCAGATGAAATGTTCACATAACCTCCTCCAATTGTTGAATAACAACCAGAAGATTGATTTAAATTACCTCCACCAATAGTTGACATAGCACTAGAAGCGATATTTTGATTACCTCCCCCAATTGTTGAAAAACCACCAGAAGCAAAGTTACCATTACCCCCACCAATAGTTGATAAACCACCAGAAGCAAAGTTAAGATTACCTCCCCCAACTGTTGAAGTCACACCCGTAGCACAGTTTCTAAAACCACCACCAATAGTAGATAGTTTTCCAGCATTACAACAAGTAATTGCACCAGTTAAATCTCCAGTAGTAGCGTTTAATGTACCACCAGTTGTATTATGACCTATACCACCTCCAATTGTAACTCCAAGAGAACAACACTCGTTTGTAGGCGATTGAATTATATTTCTTTGACCTCCATTGATTGTAGAAAATCTTGCATTTGTTGTATTACACCATCCACCTCCAACTGTTGAATAGCAAGAAGAAGCAGTGTTACAAAGACCACCACCAATTATTGAATGAACATTAGAAGCAGTGTTACAAAGACCCCCACCAATTGTTGAATAAAAACTAGAAGCACTGTTACTTTGACCACCGCCAATTATAGCTTTACTTCCAGAAGCATAATTACAATAACCACCACTAACTGTTGAAAAATAATTTGAAGCAATATTACCACCACCACCCCCAACTGTTGAAAAAATATTAGAAGCAGTGTTACTTTGACCACCACCAACTGTTGAACCAATATTTGAAGCAATATTAAAACTACCACCACCTATTGTTGAAGAAATATTAGAAGCAGTATTACAATTTCCACCACCAATAATTGAAGTAATACCAGAAGCAACGTTACTGTGACCGCCACTAACTGTTGAACAACAACCAGAAGCAGTATTACAACCCCCACCACTAATTGTTGAAGAAAGACAAGAAGCAATATTTGAATAACCACCGCCAATTGTTGACCTAGCTCCAGAAGCATTATTACTATAACCCCCACTAATTGTTGAACTATAACCAGAAGCAGTATTTGATACGCCCCCACCAATTATTGAACAATTACCACTAGAAGTATTACCACCACCACCACCAATTGTTGAACTATAACCAGAAGCAGTATTTGATACGCCCCCACCAATTGTTGAACAATAACTTGAAGCAACATTAGCAAAACCACCACCAACAGTTGAATCACTATTAGAAGCACTATTACTTCTACCACCACCAATTGTTGAACAACTTGAAGATGCAATATTACAATAACCTCCTCCAATTGTAGCATAAGTTCCAGAAGCATCATTTGTTCCTAAAACTGGTTGAATACCAGTTACATTAGCATTATACTCAAATGGAGAACTTCCTCCGCCACCGCCACCAGCATCAAATCCTAAATTTGCTTCCGCAAAGTCAATAAATGTATTTACTGTAAATGGTGTTCCAGTGCTATCTTCACAATTAGCTAAAGGCTGATTGAAAACAACTGTTGAGTTTCCTAAATACTTATTGTATATAACTATAAACGGTATTGCATCATATACAGCTAAAACATCAATTGCACACGAATTTTTCGGTGCTACTAATATTACAGAACCTCCGTTTGATATTTGCAAACTCCCAGTTACTATTTCTAATTTTATCATAATCTTTTTTTTTAAAATCCTAAATTAGCTTCCGCAAAAGCTATAAACGTACTTGGTGTAAACACAGTATTAGTTGAATCTACACAACTTGACAAAGGTGTATTAAATACTGGTGTAAAGTTAGCCAAATATTTATTAAAAATTAAAGCAGTAGGCGTTGCATTTGCTAAAGCTAATGTATCAATAGCACACGCATCTTTTGGTATAACAAGTATTATTACACCATCTTTTGATATTTGTAAACTTCCGACAACTATTTCTAATTTATTCATAATATTTTATTTTTATATAACTATACAAACTGCGTTTCCAATTCTATATATTGACCCACTTGGTAAACCAGCACTAGCAGTTGGAATGTTTTTAATCGAAAGATTATTTACAAATGTAGTACAAGCTCTATCAGCAGTTATATTTGAACCTACAATCATTGCACAAGCACAAGTATTTGTGGTGTTATATTGTCCTCCTAATATTCCAGAATAAGCACCAGAAGCGGTATTAGCATTACCACCCCCAACTGTTGAACGACTACCAGAAGCAGTATTACCACAACCTCCTCCAATTGTTGAAAAATAATTAGAAGCAGTGTTACCTTGACCTCCCCCAACTGTTGAACGACTACCAGATACAATGTTAGCACAACCTCCTCCAATTGTTGAAAAATAATTAGAAGCAGTGTTACCTTGACCTCCTCCAATTGTAGAAGCACAACCTGAAGCAGTATTACCATAACCATACCACCCACCATTATTGAAATATTTACCACCCCCTCCAATTGTTGAAACAAGTCCAGACGCAGTGTTATAAGAACCACCCCCAATAGTTGATGTTTTACTCGAAGATACGTTAAACGCTCCACCCCCAATAGTTGAATGATAATTAGAAGCATTATTATAAGCACCACCGCCAATTGTTGAAAAATTAAAAGAAGCAATATTTAAACAACCACCTCCAATTGTTGAACAATTACCATTAGCAGTATTAGATTGACCACCTCCTACTGTTGACTTATCTCCAGAAGCAGTATTACAATAACCTCCGCTAACTGTTGAATAAGAATTAGAAGAAATGTTACACTTCCCACCACTTATTGTTGAAAAAATATAAGATGAAGAATTAATAGCTCCACCACCTATTGTTGAACCACCGCCAGAAGTAACGTTAAAATAACCACCGCCAATTGTTGAAGCAATTCCAGAAGCAATGTTACCAGCGGAATAACCAGCAATATTTGAGCCACCTCCTCCAATTGTTGAGCCAGAAGCAGAAACAGTATTGTATTGACCACCGCTAATTGTTGAACCACCAATATACCCATTTAAACAATTATTTCTACCACCACCAATTGTGCCGACTGAATTGTAAGACCCTATTGAATTAGCACATCCGCCAGAAATAACTGTACCAGATGAATATTGTCCATTAATTACATTTGAAGAACCACCTCCAATAAAAGACAAATTACCACCAGCATTATTTTGTTGCCCACCACTAATTGTTGAATAATTACTAGAAGCAGTATTACATTGACCACCTCCAACTGTTGAACAAGCTCCAGAAGCAGTATTTCTATAACCACCACCTATTGTTGAAACACCGCCAGAAGCAGTATTACATTGTCCTCCACCAACGGTTGAAAAATTCAATGAAGCAGTGTTACAATAACCACCTCCAATTGTTGAACTATTACCAAAAGCAGTGTTAGAAAAACCACCACCTATTGTTGTACGAATACAAGAAGCGGTATTAAATTGACCACCACCAATTGTTGAATAATTACCAGAAGCATTATTATTATTACCACCTCCAATTGTTGAACAATTGCCAGTAGCGCAGTTTCTCAAACCACCTCCAATTGTAGATAATCTACCAGCATTACAACAAGTAATTGCACCAGTTAAATCTCCAGTAGTAGCGTTTAATGTACCACCAGTTGTATTATGACCTATACCACCTCCAATTGTAACTCCAAAAGAACAACACTCGTTTGTAGGCGATTGAATTATATTTCTTTGACCTCCAGATATTACTGAAAACCTTGAATTTGTTATATTGCAACAACCAGCTCCTACGGTTGAATTGGTTGCAGAAGCGGTATTTGAACAACCACCACTAATTGTTGAATAAGTAGCAGAAGCAATATTTTGAAAACCACCTCCAACTGTTGAGCTAATATTTGAAGCAGTATTAGTAACACCACCTCCAACTGTTGAAGCAATATTTGAAGCAATATTATTAGCACCACCTCCAATTGTTGAACGAGTATTAGAAGCAGTGTTACAAAACCCACCTCCAATTGTTGCATAACAACCAGAAGCAGTATTACAACAACCACCACCAATTGTTGAATTAAAACTAGAAGCGGTATTATTAGTACCACCTCCAATTGTTGAACATTCCGAAGATGCAGTATTACAATAACCACCACCAACCGTTGAATATATTGCAGAAGCAGTGTTTTGACCACCACCACCAACCGTTGAACTATATCCAGAAGCAGTGTTTAACCTACCACCACCAACTGTTGAATCAGATAAAGAAGCAGTATTACAATAACCACCTCCAATTGTTGAATTACAAGCAGAAGCATTATTATTTTGACCACCGCTAATTGTTGAAGAAACAGCAGAAGCAGTATTAAAACTACCACCCCCAATTGTTGAAGCAATTCCAGAAGCATCATTTGTTCCTAAAACTGGTTGAATACCAGTTGCATTAGCATTATACTCTAATGGACTAGTTGAACCTCCTCCGACAAAATCCGAAATAGGTTGTATATTACCCATTACATCTTTTACCTTCATTACGCCAGTAGTTCCTTCGACAAAAACTGCCAAACTGTTACCGTTTGGACTTGTAATATTATTTTGACTAGATGTAGTTACGTTTCCCATTATTTTATTTTTTAATATACTTTAAATAAGACAAAATTTCTTGACAATATTGAATTACCAGCATTATTTGTATTCCATTGTGCGGTTATAACTAATGTGTTATTGATTGTAGTATCAAAAGTAGTTGAGTTAACAGTACTTAATACATATCCTTCAAAATTAAGTCCAGAATTTTTAATATACGAAAATAATCCACCAGAAGAAATAGAAGCTACTCCAACTCCGCCTAAAGTTCTTACTGTGAATTCTATATCTAAAGTCCAAGATTTTGCGGTTGTTGCATCCATAGCAATTGCTCCAGTATCAGCAAGTAACGCACCAGATAATGTTTTTATTTTTATATCTAAAGTAGCAGTTCCTACTGCCGAAATAACACCATCTAATCTTGCAACAAAACTATTTCCGATAGTAAACGCATTTGCTGGAACGCTTAATGTACCAACTCCAACGCCTATTATAGAAGTTTCAACCGCAGTTGCGGTTACTGGCGCACTATCTGTTGTTTGAGCAAATAATCCACTATTAATTGTACTTACATTTAATAATGAATCTTCAAGAACTTTATTAGCTCCTACACAAACCAAAGAACCTTGTGTCAAATTATCTACCGATGCACAATTCATAAATGTAGTACACGTTTGGGTAGCACATAAATTAGAACCTATAATCATTGAGTTTGCAAAACCACAAGTATCATTATTACACCCTCCAAGAATAGCAGTATGATAACCAGAAGCAATGTTACTACAACCACCACCAATTGTTGAACAATTACCACTAGCAGTATTGCAAAATCCTCCTCCAATAACAGTTCTGTCGCCAGTTGATGAATTAAAACATCCACCCCCAACAAATGATGCGTTTTTACAAGATAAATTATAAGCTCCTCCAGCAATAGTTGATGAATCACAGTTAGCAGTATTGCAAAAACCTCCTCCAATTGTAGAAGCGTTGCAATTTGTTGTGTTACTGTTTCCACCCCCAATTGTAGAAGAAATTCCACAAGCAATATTAGTACTACCTCCACCTATTGTAGATGTATTCCCAGATACAATATTATAAGTACCCCCTCCTATTATGGAATAATCTCCAGAAGTAATATTACAGTATCCGCCAGTAGTTGTTGAATAACTACCAGAAGTAGTATTTTGGCTACCACCACCAATAAATGAATTAACACCACTAGCAGTGTTTAAATTACCCCCTCCAATTGTAGCTACTAATCCACCCGCAGTATTATTTGAACCACCCCCAATTGCTGAATTATCTCCCGAAGCAATATTAATTTTACCACCGCTAATTGTTGAATAAAAACTAGAAGCAATATTTGTAAAACCACCACCAATTGTTGAAAAAGTGCAAGAAGCAGTATTACATTGACCACCTCCAACTGTTGAAAGATAACCAGTAGCGCAGTTTCTCAAACCACCTCCAATTGTAGATAATCTACCAGCATTACAACAAGTGATTGAACCACCTAAATTCCCAGTAATATTATCAAAATAACCACCATTAGTATTATTTCCTATTCCTCCTCCAATTGTAGCACCAAAAGAGCAACATTCGTCTGTTGGCGATTGAATTACATTTCTTTGACCTCCACCAATAAAAGAATATCTTGAATTTGTTATGTTGCAATTACCAGCTCCAACTGTTGAATATGTTGCAGAAGTAGTATTAAATCGACCACCACCAATTGTTGAATAAAATCCAGAAACGGTATTATCTTGACCCCCTCCAATTGTTGCACTAGCTCCAGAAGCAGTATTATTAGCACCTCCTCCTATTGTTGAAAAATAACAAGAAGCAGTATTAAAAACACCACCACCTACTGTTGAATAGCAATCAGAAGCATTGTTACAACACCCCCCTCCAACTGTTGAAATACTTCCAGAAGCAATGTTAATATATCCACCTCCAATTGTTGAACGAGTACCACTAGCAGTATTTTGACGACCACCCCCAACCGATGAATAGGCATTTGATGAAATATTAGCACAACCACCACTAATTGTTGAGCCACTTCCAGAAGCAATATTACAACTACCCCCACCAACTACTGAATACGAATTTGATGAAATATTACAATAACCGCCACCAATTGTTGAAGTATATTGAGAAGCAGTATTATTAAGACCACCACCAACTGTTGAATGACTATAATTAGCACTATTACCTTGACCACCACCAACTGTTGCATAACTTGCAGAAGCAGTATTACAAAGACCTCCTCCAATTGTTGAAGCACACCCAGAAGTAGTATTAAATCGACCACCACCAATTGTTGAATAAAATCCAGAAACGGTATTATCACTACCCCCTCCAATTGTTGCACTAGCTCCAGAAGCAGTATTTAAAAAACCACCACTAACTGTTGAATAATCATTAGAAGCAGTATTATACCCACCACCACCTACTGTTGAATAGCAATCAGAAGCACTATTACCTTGACCGCCACCAACTGTTGAACAAGCTCCAGAAGCAGTATTACAATAACCTCCACCAACAGTCGCACCATAATTAGAAGCAGTATTATAAAAACCACCTCCTATTGTTGAAGTTGGAGCAGATGCGGTATTCTCTTGACCGCCGCTAATTGTTGAAGAAAGAGCAGAAGCAGTATTTAATATACCACCTCCGACTGTTGAACTAATTCCAGAAGCAGTGTTGACACCTCCTCCTCCAATTGTTGAGCCACAATTAGAAGCAGTATTACAATAACCACCACTAATTGTTGAACTATTACCACTAGCAGAATTAATTTGACCCCCTCCAATAAAAGAAATGTAACCAGTAGCAGAATTAACTTGACCACCAGCAACCGTTGAATAACCACCAAAAGCAGAATTATTACCCAAACAAGGCACAATTCCAGTAGGGTTACAAGTAGCATATTTAAAAGGACTAGAACCACCACCACCACCACTAACAAAATCAGATAATGGTTGAATGTTCCCCATCACATCTTTCACTTTCATTACTCCAGTAGTTCCCTCGACAAAAACTGCCAAACTGTTACCGTTTGGACTTGTAATATTATTTTGTTGTGATTTGGTTACATTTCCCATTTTATATTATTTTATTTTTAGATTTTCCAAAACTTTAGCACCAATCCCCATAAAAAGGAAAGCACTAATCCACCGCCTACTAGTCTTGACTTAAATTCTTTATCTTTTTCAATATATGCAGTATGTTCATCGACTTTTTCAATTAAACCAGTTTGACCATACGTTTTATCTCCAATTACAGTTTGATTTAGTTTTGTAAAACTCATATCTAAATCTTGAATTTTTGAACTTACAGAAGAAAGAGTTTGTTTTATCCATTCTATATCTGATGCACTAACTTCTATTGTACTTTTTTTAACTACTGGTTTTCTTGCTAAAGCCATATTTTTTTTATTTTATAATCCTAATTCCCCCAAGTGTTTTCCTAAAGAAATGTTTTTACCATTTTTATATTTGTTGTAAAATGACAACCCAATATTGTTGCTAATATTAACTTGCAAAATAAATACGCAAACATTTTCTATGTCGTCATTAGTTTCTTTTGCAAACAATTGTAATGATTTTTGTAAAAACGGATTTGCTAAAGCTTCGTATTGAAAAATATCCATTTTTTTATCCATTATTTGCAAAAAAGAAACACTTTCAACTTCCTTAAAGTTTTTACACATTGTGTATAAAACCGTACCATTTGGGTCGTTAGTAACTTTTATTTGAACTTCATTTGATGGAACTTCATACGCTTTTGCATACTTATTAATCCCAGTATTCATAATTTTTTTAACTATTCCTTCTACCATTTTGTTGTTATTTTAAAGTTTCAAGGGTAAAATTAACTATTTTATTCCAAAAAATTTTGCTAATGTTGGGTTTTTTAATTTAAACTGACTGACTTGTTTGCTTAATCCAAGTTCCGTTAATAAATCTGCTGAATATTGAAATTTTTCATTGTCAAATTTTAAAGTATAATTGATTCCTAAAAATTTAACTTTAATAAATCCAATTACTTCTATATCTATTGGTTTTTTTGCTAAAACATCTTGCACAAAAGGCAAAACCGAAACTTTGGTTTCTTTAACGTTAATATCCCCAGTAGTTTTTAAAATAAATGAACTATTAGGCAAAACTAGAAATGGAGTTTTTGTTACCGCACTTGCAAAATTTTTCCCTTTGAAAAATATTTTTAAATCGTACTCATTGATTAATATTTCAAAGCTAGAATTATTTTTAATTTCAATTTCTATTGAAACAGTAATTTTATCATTATTATAGCCTAATATTTTAAAGTTTTTTATTTTATAATCATAATTCAAAGCCATATCAACTTGATATTTGAAGTATCTATAAAATCCAAAACCAGCTAAAGCTATACCGCCAAATAATAAACCTTTTTTCATATTATTTTTGTTTGTTTACTAGTCTGCTAAAAGCATAAAGACTTACAACCACCCCAGTTAACACCAAGACATATTGTAATATTTTTTTATTTTGAATTGATTTTTCTAAATCAATTTTTTTAAATTCTTCTTCTTGCTCCTTAAAGAAAATATCTAATCTTCCAAATTCTGCAACATCGTATGTTTTTCCAGAAGTGTTACTTACTGCCATATTATTTCTTTTTACTAAACATTGTTAATATTACAATTCCAGCTACTAAAACTAGTCCACCAAAAAATATTCTTTGATTTCTCTCGTATATACTTTCAGATTCTATTCTAACTTTATCTAAATTAGTAAATTTATCAACTACACTACCCAATTCAGCTTGTCTGTACTGCTCTATTAATTGAGTGCAATTATTGTCCGCAAATTGTTTTCTATAAATATTTGTTATTGGTGGCGAAAAGTTTACACTTTCATACGGAGATAAAGATTTTGTTCCTTCTAATTGTATTGCAGATTGCAATTGACTATTTATTCTTATACAATTTAATTCTTTTTCATCATACATTCCGCATTTTTTAGCATAGTCGGCTTTTGCTTCATCTATTCCTAATTTACTTTTACCACCTACCCAATTTGCCCAATAATCTGAACATTCTTTTTTAGTTGTCATAATTATTTTTTTACCAATATTACTAATCCAACTAATAAAATTAACGCTCCAGCTCCGATATAAATTCTTTGGTCTGTATTGGCTGGTTTTAAAACTGCTTTTTCTTGCTCAATAGCTTGTTGGGTAATTAATACCGCACTTTCGTTTTGCCTTAACTTTTCTATTTTATCTGAACAATCATTTGAAGCAAACATTACTTCTAAAACTGCTCTGTGGTCAACTAACGCTTGAATATAATAACTTGGATACATAACAAGACCTTTTGATACACCATAATTATATGGTGTAGGTTTTATCCTTTCCGAAACTGCCTTATCCCTAACATCTTTTATCAGTTTATCTAACTGAACACAAGAGCCACCGTTCCACGCATATTCATTTTGAACTCTATCAATAACTGCGTTTCTTTGAGTTTGAAAATCTAAATCGAACATATTACGGTAATTTTATGTTATCAAGTTTAATTGTACTCCAATCTACTACTGGAAATAAATTTCCAAAATCTTTATTTTCTAAATTTTTGCCAATTTGGTCTAAAATATTTTGCGTAGGGTCACTTATCGTTCCTACTGCTTTTTTTATATCCTCCTCTTGTTTAGTCGTTAAGTTCTTATAATCAAGATTAGCAAAACTAATACCTTCCACTTTTGGTGCTACATATCCACTTCCTTTGATGTAAGTTTCTTCATTCGCTCCAACTCCAGTTGAATAATAATTCGATAATGCTTGTAATCCTTTTGCTTGACTTTCAGCAACATTTGGCTTATTTTTTTTAAAGTAATAAACCCCAAGTAAAGCAATTCCACCCAACACAAGCAAAGCACCTATTTTATTTTTTGTTTCCATTTTATTTTAATTTTATAACATCTTCTCTAACATAAAAAGAATCTGTTTTTGTTACACCTAATAAAATGTTTGAATCCTCTTTTATTTGCTTAACTGCATCTGGCGATGGTTGTACTTTAAACCATTTGTATATAGCACCATTGTTATTACGCAACAAACCAATATCATTTACTACATCTGTTACCTTGCCGATTAAAGTGCCTTTTTGAGTAATTTTACCTCCAACACTATTATTTACAAACCATCCATTATTTACATAAGGGGATTGTCTTGGGTTAACATTTTCTACTTTTGTATATATATTAAGTCCTAACATTTGCGATTTAACTTGCGATAACGGTAATTTTAATATGTCTTGAAGCGATTTTTCAATCACTAGTTGCTCGTTACTTATTACATCTCCAGTTTTAGTTTCTACATCTGGCAAAACAACTTCTCCTACTTTAGCACTTGCTTTTCCCTTTTTGGTAATAAAAACATAAGCAACTACCGAAATGGTAATTGCTAATGCAGAGTATAAATACAATTTTTTATCGTTGTTCATATTATTTATTTTTTAGCTTCATCTACTTTTTTTAATAAATTTTGAAAGTCAAAATCATTTGTAATATCACTGTCTTTATTAAACTTATTTTTTTTATACGCAAAGTATAAAACTCCTAATACTAAAATTGAAGTTCCAGCTATAATTAATGTTTTCTTATTTTTCATAATTATTTTTTTAAAGTTCTATATGCGTACAATCCACCAAAAAGAACTGCTCCAACTGCAACGATATTCAATATGCTTTTAACATTAGAGCTTGTAAAAACAGACGAAACACCAGAAAGCACTCCTCCAGTAACATCTTGTATAGTTCCCACTCCTTGTAATACTGGAGCAAAAATACCAGCGTTAGCGTATGGATTCAATCCATTTTTTCTAACGTAATCTCTAAAGCTGGAATTAAGGGTTCTACAATTCAAATTACTGCTTAAATTTCCACTTTGAGCAAAAGCATAATCCCACATAAAATTAGCTTTTGCTTTGCCAAATTTAGCGACTAATTGTTGATGCCATAAAATCCAATCGTTACAATTCCAAGAAGTATCACTACCCCATTGGTCATAATCTGGTGCGGTATTCCAAGTTGTTACTGACATATTATTTTTTTAAACTTACTAATTCGTTATTCATTCCTAAAACAAAACCATAATTTCTCAACAATGCTATTTTTTCGTCTATTACAACTTGAACATTTGCCTTGCTACTAGATTTTCTATAACCATTTCTTAATTTAGTTAAACTAATTATTTCTTCCGCTAATTTAGTAATTACCAACAAATCATCAGCACTTAATAATTCTTTTTTAGCTTCGGGTATTGCTTGTTCTTGTGCTACTTTTTGAACTTCTAAAGCCTTTTTTTGGCTTAAATCGGCTAACAACAATTCATCTTTAAATTTCTTATTTCTTAAAAACAAAAATGCCCCACCTCCAAGTAGTACAACTGCTCCAACTATGTATAATACACTCTTTCCCATAACTATTTATTTATATTGTTGATGTTCTTTTTGCCTTTATTGAATCAATTAAAGCCTTTAATTTATCTAACGCAGTAAAAATTGTCGTTTCAGTTGTAGTTGTAGTAACAAATCCACCTTCTTCTTCTGTAACTACCATTGGTGGAGTTAGATTAACAACTGATTTATTTTTATTTTTTGAAGAATATAAATAAATTCCAGTTCCAATTAAAACTGCTCCAATAATATAATATGTGGTATGCTTTTTCATAATTATTTTAATTTATTAATCCATTATAAATAGGGTTTTCCCTTATTGTTTTTTGTACATCTGCTTTAAATTTTTTTAAAATAGCATTACATTCCTCTAAAGTAGGGTCGGTAAATAAAAATCTCATATAGCGTCTGTTCATTACTTTTTCGATGCGTATTTTATAAACATCTATTTTATTTTTATTTTCCATCAATTAAATTTTTTTCAGTTAATATTGACTTAAAATGTTATAATGATTATTTATTTTTTCTACTTGCCATTAGTAAATTATAATCTCGCAAAGAAATACTTGTTTGTCCAGTAATTTCTTTTAATCTTTTTTCAGTTAAAGCACCGAAATTACCATCAACTACAAGACCGCCTTTTAAAGCTCTTTGTAATGATTCTACTTCTAAACCAGTTGAACCTTTTGATAAAACTTTTGTTGTTTCTAATGTTCCTTCTGGCACAATATTATCCACTTCTGGCGATTTCATCTTCATATTTTTGTAAATATAAAAACCACCTAATCCTACTAATATAGCTGAAACTATTAACGCTTTTCGTTTATTGTTCATTTTATTTATTTGTTAAAATTTGTTTTAATGATATTGATTTCACTCCTTTTGCTTTTAATAAAGCGTTTTCGGTAATTGAACCAAAATCTCCATCAATTCCATTTCTTTCTGCTCCAGAATATCCTAAATCAACTTCATATTGGTCAATAAGTATTCTTTGTAATTCTGAAACTTCTGCTCCTTTAGAACCTTTAGATAAAATAGTGTTCAAATCTAAATCTGAATAAGCATCTGCATTAATTGGTTTTGGCTTACTTTTTAAGTATTTGTCAATTCCCCATACAACTACAATTATTCCTAATCCTATAAGTAAATATTTATTTGTCTTGTCTTTCATAAGTTAATTATTTTTTACTCTCCAAAAGAGTTTTTATTTTTATAGATTTATCCACTAAAACTTTATCATTAAAAATTTTAAAATCTTTGTCATTGCCATCAAATTCTTTTAAAACTCCTTTTGTTTTTTGTCTAAAAGCATAATCATCTGCTCCCCACCAAATAAGTCCATCTACTTTTTTACCCTTATAAGTAGTATTAACTATTCTATCTATCTGGGTTAAAAAAACATTTTCTGGTAAAGATTCTTCTGAAAGTTTTTCGTTACTAGAATGGTATCTATGCCAGACAAACACCAGAACTGGTTTATTATAAAGTTGACCTAATTTAATCATCTCTATTGTATTCTCAATTACATATTTCTCGTTTTCTAAAGCCAATTCTTTATCTTCATAGAAAGTATATAATGATGGAAAAAATATATCACACTCGTAAAGAAGTGGTTTTATTTTTTGAATTTTATTATAAAATTCAGCATTACGATTCCAATACGTAGTGTAAGGAATAGCATAATAACCCCACTTAACATTCGGTCTAAATTTTTTGCAAAATTTAATTACATCTAAAAATAGTGTTAAGCTTTTTTTAAAGGATTCACTTTGTATATCCAGATTCATAATGTTTTCCAGATTTTCTCCTTCTAAATCAATAAAACAAATTCCTTTATCATTTGCGTTTGGTAATACTCGCTCTATTTCTTTTATAAGTAATTGTGGGTCATAAGTATAATGGTCTTTTCCTAAAAATTGAGCATCATTTATCATAACTATTTTCTCCAATTTATTTTCAGATATATAGTTATTTAGAGATTGTCCATATTCTAAAAAACCAAAATATAGTTTGGGTATGAAATTACTCTTTATCCATTTATTGATTGCCCATATAAAAGCAATTACAACTCCAGCACCTATTAAGAGATTCATATTTTTCATAATTATCTTATTACCATTTTATTTTTCTCAAAGTTTTTAATAAAATTATCAATTCTATCAAAACGCTTTTTATTGTTTTGGTTAGGAGCATCTTTAAATACTTCCAGAAACGCTTGGTATCCTTCAATTCGTGGGTATCCTAATCCTAAATAAATCAACAAACCATTGATGTCGGCTTCTGATTCATCATCCATATTATCATTAACGTAAAAATGACTAAACTCGTGGCAAAGAATAGCAAAACGCATAGGAACTGTATAATCGTCAAATTGTTTTTTAGAAACTTGTATTCTGCCAGTAACTCTTGAAATCCTTGCTGGTGTCGTCAAAACTCTACCATCTTGATTTATTATTTGTGGCAAATACTCAATCATAAACTCTCCGTTGTCTGACTGATATGTTTTTCCAGTTTCCAAATATGGCGCATTAAAACAAAATCTTTGTGCAAAATCTACAAAATGCTTTACGCTTTTGTTTTGAATATCTACGACATCCATTCTTTTTTCTAAAGGCGTTTTATCAATAGACACTACGCTTATGTTTTTCTCTTGCTCTTTTGGTGTATTACCTTTTTTATCGTCATATACGGAAAGAATAACCGATTTTGATGTTATAGGTAATCTAATGTAAAATGTTTCTGCACTTGAAACTGTTTTATACCTATCGGTAAATACAATTTTAGGCTTTTCTTCATCGTAAATTTTAATCCTTACAACCGTTGGGGTTGAACACGATATTTTTACGCACAAACACATTTCATCGTATCTAGTCTGTATTCTAAAATTCATATTATTTTTTTTTGTAATAAATTTTATAAACTACCGCACCGCTAATTAAAACTAAACTACCAATCAATAACCATTTGTTAAGACCAATAAATTTATTTTCATTTCGATATATACCTATGTTATTTTTTATCCCTATTTTCTTTTCAAATTTATCTGAATCTAAACCAAGAGTATCAATTGCTTTTGCGTTAGCTTCTTCAAGAACCTTATCTAATTCACTAGTATCTACACCATTTACACCAATAAACTTTTTATTGGGTATAAATTGACCTTTTTCCTTTTCTCTTTCAAGCCAAGTTTTAAAAGTCAAAGTAGTATTACTTTCCTTCCAAAGCTGATTTGCACTTTTTTTAAAATTATCCATATTTTATTTTGTTGTTGTTTTGGTTTCTTGTGCTTTTTCTTTCCTAATTTCTGCGTAAGCTTTGTAATACGCACTGTACAAATAAGACAGTGCGGTTACTCCACCAGCTATTAAGATAACTCCAATAATTTCTTTTTTGCTCATATTCTTTTAATAAAGTTATCTGAATAATTTAATTAAGCCATTTTTTGACTTTTTTTCCAAGCTTTACCTACAACCCAAACGGTTGCGAACAATACTGCTAATCCAACTCCTACGCCTACTAAATATTGAGTAGTTAACGTTGATTTTAAATCTTTTTTTACTTCTGTTGCTTTTTCTGCTAATTCCATCTTTTAATTTTTTTATAAATTTACTAATTATTTTTTACTCTTGTGATTTTTTCCATCCTTTTCCAATAACCCACGAATAACCGTAAACTACTGCGAATGACAATGCAAGTCCTAAAACTGCCCCTACTAAATTTGGTGTTTTCATTTTTCTATTTTTTAAAATTACTTTTTATTAACAATCATTGCGGTTGCAACTCCGCCTATTACTGCGCCAATTAGACCACTTACATAAACATTTTTGCCTTTGTAGTATCCAACCATTAAACCTAATACAAGACCAGTTACCGCACCATTTACAGATGCTTTTGTAGTAAGCATAAGAACATCTCGTTTGTCTTTGCTAACTATGTCTTTTACCTCTTGTAAATAATTTGTTTTTTCTTCTTCCATTGGATTATGCTTTTTTTCTAGTTACTGCAAAAATTACAACCCCTAAAATGACTACTGCGCCAACGCCTACCGCTACATACAATACTGTACTTCCAGCTTTAGTACCAGCTCCAGCACCAGATTTTAATGCTTCTAGCTTCAACCTTTCAGTTTCTTGCATAATTTTAGCAACTTCTACTTGCGATAATCCTTGTGCAATTAATGCGTCTGCTTGTGCTTTTGATGCTTTTGCTTGTTCTTTACTGTTAAGCCATCCAGATACACCGCCAAATAAAGAAGTTCCAATTTGAGTATATTCTGAACCAGTTAAATTATTATATGATTCCATCTTATTGTTTTTTAATTATTACATAAGCTATCGCTCCAACAACCGCAATTCCTAAAAGACTTAATCCGATAATAGCACCAGTACTCAAACCAGTTGGAGGAGGAGGTGCAATAGTTGGATTTTCAGAAATTATTACACTCGCATCAGCCAACGCTCTTTTGGTTTTATTGTCGTCTAACTGCAAATACCCTTGAAAACCAGTTTGTAAAATATTTAAACCTTGATTAAGCCAATTAGTATTTGAACTTGTTGTTGTAGGCTTACTAGTTGTGCTAGGTGTTGTAGTAGAATCAGAAAATGGAGAAGGGTCAATTTGATATTTACTAAAGTCAAACATTCCATTTGCATTTGCATAAGAACCACTCATATTAGATGACATACCAACAACTACATCTTGACTTAATAATAATTTTGAAAATTCTTTATAGAATGATTTTGAAGATTTTAGTAATTTTGTTACTATTATACCTATTTGCATATCATTTGCATTACTAGGAACAGTAACGCCATTTTTAAGCAATAAAGATATTACTTCGTTTTTTTTAGTTTTAATTACATACATAATTCCGTATGCTCCTAAATTTGAGTTTGAAGTCATTTTATTTATTTTTATAGATTAAAGCGGTTACAATAAATAATGTAGCTACAACTAATATTACATTAGTTTGATGTGCCAAAGTATCTGGCTTCGCTTCTTTTGGTGTTTCAGCACCACTAGCGTTCATATAACGTTCTTGCGTTCTTGTTTGTTTACAATTACCACAACCACATTCAGACTTTTTATCATCTCCGTTTAACTCTAAAATAATTTCTCTGTCTGGATGATATTCCATAACTTTTCTCAAAGCTGGTTCTCCAACCTCTGAAACTAATTCACTTAAACTTTGACCTAAATCCCTTCTATTAGTAACTTCATAACCAAATGAATTGATTATAAGCTCCGCACCTTTTGGGTCGTTATCCGCAACATATTGATATACTGACATATTTTGTTATTTAAAAAAAAAAGGCAAGTAGAATTGAATCATACTTGCCCTTTTTTCAATTATACAATAATTCGATTTTATCTCATAAAGATATTATCCTTTAATTCTAATAGTTTGACCATTAGTAACTGGAGGTGTACCGAATTGTCTGCTTACTGAATTACCACCTAAAGCTCTTGCAAGGTTTATGTTGTCTGCTGGGTAGAAGTATAATTTCACAGTAGCATTTGCCAATACTTGACGAATGATAATTTTAGTGAAACCATCAATTCTATACGCATACTTCATAGCGATAATGTTAGTTTGTTGTTGGTATGGGTCAATTGTAGGCACAAGTGTTTTTTGCGCTAAATTACCATTTGAATCTCTTGTGTTAACAGAAAGAGTTTCTAACACTTGGTTTGCAGTTGCAGACTGAATGTAAGTTAAACCAACTGAATAAGGATTATTCATAAATTGGTATAACATTTCACGATAGTTAACATCTGAAATACCAGAGCTAATTGTGATTGAACCAATTACTAAATCTCCATTTGCTTGGAAACCAGCGTTGTTGATGTATTGGTAAGAACCTAATACTTCAAAATTTGTAACTGCTGAACCACTAGTAGATGTAATATCTAATATGTATGGTTGTGAAGTTTGAACGTTTCCGCCCCCCATTCCTCCAGCGTTGAAAAAGTCCTCTCCAGTGAACGATAAATCGTTATCGATAAAACCATCAGCGTTTGAGAAAGATTCCATTGCATTTCTTTGTGCATTGGCTAAATATTTACGAACATTTGACATTTTTTCTATTTTTAGAATTTTTAATTTGATTTTTTTACTCTTTTGTCGGTGCTACCATTGGCGCATCTACTTTGCTTGATAAAAGTTTTCTTTCTAGTGTGTTTGCAAGTAGAACGCCTACAACTACAACTCCGATAGCTTTTAATAATGTTATTAACTCGTTTTTCATTACAGAATGAATAATTAGAAATTATGAAAACAATTTTAAATGATATTTATATGCAGATACAATATCATTTTTCAAAAGTATAACAAATAAATATTATTAAAACAACTTTTTTAAAAAATAAACTGAATAAACGCCTACTTAAAAAGTTTTATTTATTTTAACAATAATGCTCCACCAAGAAAACCAACCCCAACTTTAAAAATTGTAGTATCGTACCATTTGGTTTTTTCCTTTACCTCTATATGCTGGATACTCTCTGTTTCTACAAATGGATTTGCGTGTGTAATATCGGTTACGCTTGTTCGTTTTCCCCAAAACCATTTACGCTTTTCTCCAGTTACAACTATAACACTATCTGGAATACTTAATTCATAAATATCAACACCTTTTTGATTTGAATTATATGCTATATGATACCATTCTTCAAGTACACTTCCATTTCTTTCAAAATTACACGGAATAGAATCTTTGTATGTTAATTTAATTGTATCAAATTTTGTGTTTGTAACATATTTAGTAATCCCTTTGACTTTAGAAAATTTACTAGTCAATTCCTTTACTTTTTTATCCTTCATCATAATAGAGCTTTTCAACTGACTATTGGTGTATGATAAATTTTCAACGCTAGTTACTAAATCTCCATTTTTAAGTTTATAAACTATAACCTTACTATTTAAGGCTTTTACGTTAGCCAATTGTAATTTCTCGCTTTCGCACTTTGAAAATAATTGTGAAACTAGTATTAAGCATACCGTAAGCAATACCGATATGTATATTCTATTTTTGTTAATTGTTGTAATCATAATTTTTAATTGTTACGCATAAGTTTGATAAGTAGTTTTACTTCCTTTTTTTATAGCTCTTAAAATTTGCTTTCTTTGTTTTCCATTACATTCAAACGAAACGTGTACCCAATCTGGTTTGTCTTTTGTGCCAAACTCAAAAATCAATTGGTCAAAGTTTAAATTATCTTTTATAAAATCAAAAACCATTTTATTGGTAACATCGCTTGAACTTCCATCCATATCAATATCTAATGCTTGACCTAAAAGATGTTGACTAGTAGTACTACCTTTTATAAATTTATTAAGAGCAACGCTTCTATATCCACTAGAAATATGAATTGGAACTCCAAAATGTTTTCTAATAGGTTCAAAAATGTTTTCAGCTAATTTTTTAAAATTTGCTAGATGCTCTGCGGTTGGTTGATTGCTTATGTTATTTCTTTTTGCAGTTTCACTTCTGGTTACTTCAACCAAGTCTAAATGTGTCGATATTCTCATAATTGATTTTTTGCTTTATAAATTTTCTCTACTACGTTTATTGCTCCCTCTACTGACATATAAGTTACTGCAATTATTACCCAATCGCCACTTTCAATTGATTTAATAAAAAGTCCAGTTGATGCTACTAAAAAAACTATTAGTTTTCTACTAACCCATTTTGATAAATATTTGTCAATATATTCTTGTCTGCTCATACTAATCTAAATAATAACTTATAATTCTTTGCTTTTGAAATTTTACTGCTGATTCTGGCGTATGTACTTTAGAGCCTTTGCCCAAATCCCTCCTTTGTAACATTGGAGAAATTAGCTTTTTATAATTTTCCCCAATATACTGTTCAACAATACTTTCAAATCTTTTTCTATCTACTCCTTTAATTTTTTCATCTTCAATATCCACATAACAGAAATACCTTTGATTGTTAAAGTTATGATACTCATTATTTACATAATTTTCTACAAGTTTAAGCATTTCATACTTATCTTCAAATTTGGTTCGGTGCTTGTCAACACTATCTGTATTTTTATGAAACCTAATCCAACTCAAATTTTGCCATATCTTCGGAGATACCCTACCCACTGATTGAAAGTGCAATATAATATCTGTGTCGGTATGACGATTTGTACATATAGCACCAACAAGGTCGTTTGGTAAATAATCCGAAATATATCTGTTAACATCCTCAATAAGTAATAGTCCACCTCTAAAGTCATTTAAAATTTTAAATAAAGTATCTTGTATTTCATTAATTGTCATTCTTTGTCCGTTGTCGTGAAAAGGTCTTATCCTTCTCGCTTCAATTCTGGGGTGTGCTGAAAATCGCATTACATCTGAAAGTTTTAATGCCTTAAAATCTTCAAATTCATCATTAACATCTAAAATTAAAGCTCTACGAGGAGCAACCCCTTTTGCTGGGTTGCCCACTATGTAGCTCTGAATCATTTTTGTTGTTTGATATGTTTTACCACAACCTTTTCTTCCTACCGCAACACCTAATTTTGGCTCTCTTTCTTCCATTATTTTTTGGTTCTTGGTGTTCTTGGTTTTCTAGTTGTTGTTGTTGCTGATTTTCTTCTTGCTCTAACTGGTTTTGTAGGTTCTTGACTTAATTTTTCAAGTTTAGACAACATATCTTTATCTCCGAATTGTGGCATACCACTTGGCTCAATAAATTCTTCTTTAAACCCACCTCTATCGTTTAAATTAGAAAAAACACCATCTTCTTCTGGTTCAAAATATTGAAGTTGTTCTTCCAAATTAGTTTTAGCTTTTGCTCTTGGTTGTCTAATTACTCTTTCCTCTACTTCCGAAACTTCTTCATAATAATCAATGCTTTCTTCTTTTTGTGGTGCTGGAGCAGTTGGTGTTGGAGCTTTTGCAGTAGGTCTTTGACTTTCTCTAATAGCCATTGTATTTTCTTTTAAAGAATCTAAAATGTTTTTTGATGTCTTACGCAACATTAATGCTTGTGCGGTTTTAGTTCCTAAATCCGTAACAAAGTAATACGCTAACAATTGCTCGTCAGTCATTCCTATTCCACGTTTTTTGAAAACACGAATAAGCGGTGGTCTTACATTATTTTTAAAATCTTCACTTACTTCAAAAGCATCTTTAATACTACTGTTATACTCAACTGCAAAATCTTTAACGCCTATATTTCCACTTTCAGTTGGTAACTGAATATCTGGGTCTATTTCTCCTTCTGCAATTAATTGGTCAAGTTTGCTTTCGCTTATCTCTGGTAGCTTACCTAAAAATCCACAACCCTTTTCATAGATGTCTAATGTCATTTCTGCCATCATTTCCGCACCCATTGTCTTTTCTTTACCATCTAACTCGCTATAAGCTTCATTAAAAGGTTTTGCTGGTTCTTTTTCTTCTTCCGCACTTGGGTCGTCAAAATCATTAAAGTTAGGTGCTTGAAAAGTTGGTTCTTCTAAATCTGCCACTACTTCTGAATCTGAATATACTTTGTGCTGGGTATAAGACCTCTGTTTTACTGGAGCATCTAAAGGCGAAAAATCATCCATTATTTGTGCTTCTACAATTGTTTCTTGATTAGTCATTTTTTAAGTTATTAAGTTTTATGTTTATGTTGTTAATTTTTTCAATTATGTAAATATCTGATTTATGATTGGGATTTAATTCGTGAACTTCACTACAATATATTGAAACAAGATTATTAGGTTTTTTAATTAAATACGAAATATCCGCTACATCAAGTTTTAGATAATCTTTCAAAATCATTGCAGTAATGCCTATTGCATATCTTCTATTGTTCTTTCTCGTTCTGGAATAAAAGTCATCAATTTCAATGTTAAATTCATCGCAGACTATTTTGATAACCATTTGAGATTTTGACTTTACTTCATCGCCTAAATCACTATTGTTTTCTCTTGAAATTTTCAATAAGTCCAAAAGCTTTTCTGTTCCTATTACTTGAATCGTTTTGTTAATTTCCAACAGTAAGCTGGAGATGTTGTTTGTTTCTTGGTTCATATTATTGGTTTAAATAATTATCAATAATTTCTTTTGTCATATCAAATCCCCAACTAAAATGTGCTGAATAACCTTTTTTATTAAGTTTTTCAATAGTTTCTAATTGTAATTTTAAATGGTCGTTAGTTGAAGCTTTAATTGTACCATCTTTTTTAAAAGGTGTGTCAATCTTTAGTTCAATAAATAATCCTATGAATGTATTATTTGGCTCAAAAATAATTAAATCTGGCGTTTTAAATCCATCTTTTTGAATTTTTTTATTCCTAATGGCTTGTGTCTTTGTTAATTTTAAATTAGCAATAGTATCAGACATATAATTTACATCTGGGTATTGGTAGTTCAAATATCTACAAACCGCAACTTGTAGGTCGTATTCGTGGTGTTTCATAATTATCCATATTGTTATATTTCATATTTTTTAGTGAAATCTGGGTGTTGTAAAATTTTCTTGGCTATTTCTATTGAAAAATCATTATCACTTGGGTAGTGTAATCCTAAATACAATCTACTGTACGCAATATCGTCAATCATCTCTTTGCAAAATTGAAATTGATTAGGGTGCTTACTAGCTATTACATTTAAAATAACATAAGCTTGTAAGGTGTGTCCAGAAGGATAGGATGGTGTATTAGAACTAAAACTATTGTAAGGAAATAATTTTAATTTGTAGTATTGTGCTAATTGAAAAGGTCTTGGTCGTTGGTAAAAATACTTTAATTTGTAAATTAAATTTTTGGTATCATCAATAATATCTTCACATATACTTTCAACATCAATACCTTTCTGTTTAAAAGTAGTAGCAATGGTCTGAATTAAACTTCTATCGTATGATTTATACCTAGTTAAAAAAGATTTGTTTTCTTCATCGCTTATTGAATTTACATAATCAACAATTTCATTTAGTTCATCTTTAACTAATTCTGAATCATTAAGAGGAAATGAATCCTCGTCAAACTGAACAAAAAGGCTATCCATAAAACCTTTTTCCTCAATAAACTTTTTATTTTCTCGTGTTGGGTTTCCGTAAGTTACTTGGTTTAAATTCATTTATTTATTTTTTAGACAAGATGAAATGTAATCATTTTGAGATTTTGCTAAAGCTTCTGCACTACGAAATTTTGTTTTGCTACCTATTTTTTGTACCCATTCTTGACGACAGTTTGGTTTTATATCCGCAACTTCTTCTACAAAATCAGTATTAGCTCCATCTTTTAAGTCTGAAACTAATCTCATTTTTCTGTTTCTATCGTATAGGTAATAGGCTAATAATGCCACTACTCCATATACCAGTAATTTATTTTTCTGTATCATTTAATTATTTTTTATTAATGCCTTTGTTCCAATAATAATTGCAATTAAGACCCCTATTATAACTATGCTTTTTGGTTCTTTTGCTTTTTCATAAGCAAATGTAATAATATCTTTTGTATTTATACTGTCGGTTAATTGATTAGTATATTGACTAACTGAAATAAAATTATTTCTACTAATAAAATAGTTTTCCGCTTTTATTAAATCTTTCTCAATGTCGTTTGGTTCAACTCTGTTTACTAAAACAATATCTCCTTTTTTTAAATATTTAACAAATTCTACACCTACACCTCCATAAACATTTTTCTTTTCTGGATTGTATTTTGAAACTACCGTGTCTTTTGTTAATTTATAAAAATCCATTTGTATTGGTTTTATTTAGCTTTATATACCATAACTCCAGTCTTTGTTTTTGAAGCTACATAAGTTTTACCGTTATAAACAAACGATGATGATTTTTTCTTTTTGGCTTCCAACATTGCTTTGAAATACCCATTTACCGCTTTTGCCATAATTTTATTTTTTTAATTTTTTTTTAACTTTTCATTTTTTCAATTTGTCTATATTTAAAATAAAAATATAAACCTACAATTGCATATCCAATATATAATATTCTTTTATCTTTCATAATTATTATTTTTAAACAAATTTTTTATTGCCAATAGTAGCGTATAAAATTAATGTACCGTATATAATTACTGGAGTTCCTATTACTAATACTGCTATACCTTTTGCTAAACTATATTTATTGTAATATGAGTAATAAGCAAGTGATAAAGGAATTGCTGACAATAATATTGTTGATTTTAAAGGAAATTTAATTTTAGAATTTTCTTCATTCTTTCTTTTAGCAATTTCCTCTTTACTTTGTAATTCTCTTACTAATGGATTACCATTCGTATCTCTGCGAATAAGTTCTTGTGTGCTACTTATTTGTGACATAATATTATTTTTAAATTTTCTTAACTTTTTTACCCATTCCTACTTTTAACTTTTCATTCTGTTTAGCTTTTAATTTTGACTTGCTAATTTCTTGAACAGTTTTAGGCGTTTGAGATGAAACTTTTTTTGTTGGTCTGCAATATTCTTTTTTACCACCAGCACCGCAAGGTTTTCCAGTTAATGTATCAATCCATTTTTCTGCGTTCCACCTTTTTAAACTTAAACCTTCTTTTGACTTATTTACTACTCCAGATTTTTTTCTGCATTTTGCAATAGACTGTGATGCTCTTGCCGAAGGAAAAACATCATAAGTAGCTTTTGCGGTTTTGTAGCATTTATCTTTTATAGTTGCCATAATTGTATTTATTTATAGCCTTTTTGTGGCATACCAGTACTCAATTCTATTTCTCTTAATTGTGCATTATAATTTGCTTTTGTGCTAGGTGGTGTAAAAATACCCCAATAAGAATTTTTACCTCCACCCATAACTGCATATTGTATTCCAGTTATAGCAATAATAGGTATAGAAACTAATAATGCACTTTTTAATAAACTAAATTTTTTCTTGTAACAATATACACCAATTAAACCAACTGGAATAATTGAAACACTTGCTCTTTTTAAAAAATTAGCACTTGTATAATATTTTAAATCCGAAACTGGCTCTGCTTGTGTTGGGGTTTTATATTGCACTGCTACTGTTTGACTTTCTGATATTTTTTCAAGATTTGTAAGTGGTGAAAAAGCCAATCCATCTGCGGTTTCTACCCTAGCTCCTTCAACAGTAGGTTTTGCTGAAACTCCTTTCATCATTTGGTTGTAAACGAATACTTCTTTTTCATCCCCTTGTATAATATCTCCTTTTTTAAAGATTATGTTTGGCTTACCATTAGTATCTGGTAAAAAACCCCATACAATATCTTCTTTTAATTTGTAAGTTCCCATAATTTATTTTTTAAATTTTTTGTATGCGAAGTAACTTAATACTATTATTCCAGCAATTAGTAAGTTGGTTTTGTATTTTTGTAGAAATGTTTCGGGTAGTGATTGATTTTCTGAAACTCCACCATTACTTCTACAAGGTACATCTACTCTACCACCAAGTGGATTACTTCCTACCATTTGTGTACTTCCATCATTACAAAGCACTTTTGTAAATGTTTCTGGTTGATTTGTATTAAGTTTTGGAACAATATACCCTATTGGTTTTTTACCGCCAAATGGAGAATGAATTTTATTTGTTCCACCAAATAAATTAACGCCTCCATTATTAACACAAGGATTTGATGGGTTATTTTTATCTATTGTTCCATCTTTACAAAGAGCATTACTACTATCAAAATCTGTTATTCCAAACGTTCCCATAACTACATTTTTTTATATTTACCACCCAAAGCTTTTTTCAAGTTCACATCGTGTTCATCTACCATTCCAGCAATGTTATCAAATTCTTCTGGCGTTATTTGTTCGTCAAGAGTTTTGATTGCTTTTCTGTAATAAACAATTCCGTAAATAGATACAGTAATTAGCAATAAGCTAATGATAATATCTTTTGTATTCATTTTTGGTTTTGCAACTGAATCCATTGCTCCACCATCTGCCATTTGAGGTGCTGGTGCTACTGCTGGTGGTGCTACTGCTTGTGCTGGTGCTGGTGCTACATCTGGTGTTGCTACTGCTGGTGCTTCCATAATTTTATTTTTTAATTGTTTTAAAAATTTTACCTTGATTTAAGTTATGAACTACCTCAAAATTATTTTGAGCCATAACTTCGACTACTTGATTCCAACCATAAAATAATTTATGTGTACCAAAGTAACCACTCCAATCTTCTCCATTATCGCTTAATGGTGCTTCAAAGTAAATGTATTCTACTCCTTCACAATATTTTGCTAATGCGTTAAAATGCTCGTTGCTTAAATGCTCTATAAAGTGAGTAGCAATTACAATATCACATTTTGGTCTATCATTATCATTGAACCAATCAAATTTTGATGGAAAAATATATTTTAATTTTGGGTCTTTGCATCTTGTTTTATCAATAGCTGACTTGCATATTTCTATTCCAGTCCAACTATTAATTTCATATTCTTTCAAAGCGGTTTCACATAAATCTGCTTTCCACGTTCCGAACTCTAAAACATCTGCATTTTTTTTACCTAATTCTAATACTATTTTTACATTTTCATAGTTATAATGCGCTTGTTCTGGATATAATTCTTCTATTTCATTATAATATTCCACTTGCTCACTACTAGTCATAGTATCGTACTTACTTCTCCAATCGTCAAATTCGTTTGCCATTTTATTTTAATTTTTTAATTGATATTGCTATTAGTGCTACTGCTACTATACTTCCTAATCCAGCGTAAGCAATTTTATGCTTTTGTAAATGTTGTTTTATGTTGTTGTCTTGCTTTAATGCAATTATATTTTTTGGTTTTTCTTTTGGTCGTATAATTACTTCCCCTAGTCCAACTATATCTTCCTCTAGTTTTATTGTTCTACCTTGTAATTCACTTGCTCTAAAAAATTGAGGTCTAAAACCTTGATAGCTAATTTTAAATTGTGAATCTGCGTTTATAATATCTCCATCTAACTTAAATTCTCCATTTTCATTTGCAACTGTTCCAAATTTATTGGTTTGACTTCCAGTTATAATAGTAATGTTAGCCAAATATAACGGTTCGTTTGTACTGTCTAATATTTTGCCACTTATTTCCATTATGCTTTACCGTTTAATCTTCTAATTGTATAGTAATTTACTATTGCTCCTAAAGTAAAAGACACAATGCCTACCACAACAAAAATTGTAGATAGGTGTTTATGTAATTGAGAATTTACCTCTTGTTTTACTTCTTGTTTTTCCGCACTATTTAGTTCTACCATATTTATAATATAATGTTGCTCCAGCAACAATTAATAAAATTCCAACCGCAATACTTGATTTTGTAGCAGTTGATAATGCGTAAGGCTTGTTAAAAACATAAAAAGCATCCAAACGATTAATCCATCCTTTTATATTAGATGGTTGATTAAATGAAGTATATAAGCTTTTTCTAAAGTCAATAAGTTTTTCAAATAATTCTGGTGTTTGTCCTTTATCATCTAATTCATTAACGTAATCTACAATTTGAGTAATGTTGTCAAAACTTTTGTTGTATTTTGATTTAAAAAAGTTTTTTAGATAAGGTATTGCGCCCCTTGTTGAAGTATTACTTCCAACTCCACTCATATACGCCATTTCTACAAATGTGTTTGCAATAGCTTGATTTTTTATTCTATCGCCTTGAATTGGATTCCAATATCCTTCCTTGTAAATTTTACCCCAAATATCGTTTGGCATTTTTATAAAGTTTTCACAACTTGCTGAATACCCTAATTTGTTTGATAATCCTTTAAATGTAGTCCAAGTAACGCCTTTGTTAGTATGATAGGGTTTTCCATTTGAACCATTGCCACAATTAGAAGGATTTCTACTTGCAGTATCGGTAGTTGCGGAACTTAATCCACCCTCTTTGTCTTTAATAAAACTAATTATATTAGTATATTTTGCCATATTACAAAAGGTTCATTTTATTATCAAAAAACAATTGAATAAATCCATCTTTCCCTAGCATCTTCAAAAGATAATTTCTACTTTCTAAAGGCAATGATTTGTTGCTTACTAAAGTTAAAGTAGTAGGACTGCCTTTCATTTTTGCTTTTGTTCCATAATATCCAGCATTATACCCAACCATAACCTTGTTGATAGGAGAAGTAACACCGTTAGAGTAAGCTTCAAGCAACCATCTAATATTTGCAGTACCAATAGCAATACTAAACTCTCTATTTTTAAACAAAAGATTTGCTATTTTATTTTTCAAAGTAGAATTAGGTAAAACATTTGGATTGAAATTTTTAATTTCTGGTAATACTTTTTCAAAATAAGCCTTTGCTTCCAAAGGTAAATCAGAACCAGTCATTGACTTCCATTTAGCTAAAACTTCCCAAACTGTGTCTGTTGAAACTTGCATTAAGCCAGTAATTTGAGCAGAACCTCTAGGAGCTAAATCTTTACCACCACTTTCAGCAGTTATAAAATTAGCTATAATAGAATCATCTATTTCAAAAATAGTACCCCATTTTTTTATAGAAGTTTTATTTGTTAAAAAAATAGATTTTAATAAAGCGGTGTTTCCTCTTATAATATTTGGTTGAGAGTAGTTTACGCTTTTACTTTCAGCGTAACTTCTATTCAAATCTGGATATGTAATTATAACTTTACTAAACATAATTATTCTGTTAAAGGTTCTGTATTAGTAGGCTCTGTATATTCTTGTTTAACAACAATACCACCTCTAATCCTTGTTACTCTTTTTATCCACCATTGCGTAATTGCAAACCCACCTACTGCTAATATAATAGCGGTTGATATTAATATTATTTTCTTTTTATTTGCCATTTACCATAAAATTTTATCCGCATAATAACCAGCACTACCTAAAACGTGTCTGTCTTTTTCGTGTCGGTCTTTATACAATTTTCTTCTTTTATTAGCGTACCCTTTTTCATAGTACCCTTTTTTTTCTTTTGCTAGATAAGTTGGGTAATCATTCATACCTTTTGCACCTATTGAAGCAACTTTTTTACCCTTTTTATAGACATCAATTTTTTTAAGGACATTTGAGGATGGTTTTATTTCCACCCCCAAGTCCTTTGCCTTTCTAAAGCTATATGGTAAAATTTTATAAGCCAATTATAAAATAATTTAATATTTTTGAATTACGCCTTTTAGATTAATTTGTCCGTCAGTTGGTATTGCATCTAACTCGGCTTGTGTTAGTACTGTGTATGGATATTTTGCTGGGTCAAGACCATAATCAATTAGAGCTTGTGTACCTCCAACCGCATATTTTTTTCCATCAATAACTATCCAAACACTACCTTGTGTATCTCCACTCAAACTAACTGGATAATTGTTTTTTGCCAAAACTGCTGGAACATTACTTGAAGAACTAGGTAATCCTTTCTTTTTTTTCATTGCATAATAAGCTACGCCTAATACAACTACTGCTCCAACTCCGTAAATTACTTTTTTGTTTACCATTTTTTTTAATTTTTAACTTATTAATTATTGTTTACTATTGTTTTCGGAAGTAATTAATTGCCCCCAAACTTGCAACTAATAAAACACTACCCACAACCAAAGTCAAAATTCCAGAACCTTCTTTTTTCTCCTCACTACTTGGTGGGGTTGGGTTTACTGGTGGTGTTTCTGGTGCTGGTGGTGTTGCTGGTGTTTGTTTAGCTAATTCCTCCGCTTTTCTTTTGTCTAATAACGCTTCTAAATCTCGTATAATACCATTCTCCATTTTTTCAACATAGTCAATTACTTCATTGTAACTATCTCTGTTTTCATCCGATGGATTTTTTTCATAATCCTCTCCAGAAGCTTCAAGTTTTTCACTTAAATCATCTAATGTATCTAATCTTTTAGCCAAAGAAGATGTTATTGTGTTGTCTAATTTTTCTAATAAAATTTCAATTTTTCCCATAGTGTTTATATTATTAAGTTTGATTTACTGCACAAATATAAAAAATTATTATTAGTAATATTAAATAAATGCCTAGTTTTTAATTATTTCAGTTGTTGTCCAGCTCTTTTCAAAGCATCCTTCCAGCTCTCTCCATCCTTACGAATTTTTTTAGCTAAAACCATAACTCCACCTCTATTGCCTTTTTTTACTTCTGCACCAGATTCAGCTTTTTTCATCATTTTAACTTTTCCAGCTACCCTATTACCAACTTGTTTAGCTTCTGACTTACTATACGTTTTGCCATACTCTTTTTGGTACTTTGGTTTAACTGACTTTCCTTCGTAATTCTTGGCTACTACGTTTGAAAATCTTTCAAAGTTTGATATTCCACCGCCACCTTCAAATTTCCTTTTACCTTTGTAACCAGTTCGGCTTGGTTTTTTTCTGGCATAACGTACTTCGTAATCTTCATTATGATTAACGTGTTTCCTTTCGTTTCTCCACGCACCATTCATACTAGAACGCAAAAGTTTAAAATCCTCTGCATCAATTTTACCATTTTTGTTCATATCAATACGCTTTTGGTTTCCTACTAACGCACCTCCAGTAGCCATTTTGGTTTTTCCAAATTGATTTTCTAACGTATATAATAAACCTTGAATACTATATCCTTTGTAAAGAACATTATCTTCAAACATTAAATCAACGTTTCTTAAATTTTTATCAACAGAAGCAGTATAACCATTCTTATAATACATATCTAAACCATACCTACTTCGACCCTTTTTGAATCCAAATTGCTCTAATAAATTTTGCCAAGTATCTTTATCTTCTTCCATACCAATTCCACCACCATTTTCAAAAGGTAGTGGTGGTTGTGAATCTCTTTCTCCAGTAGATAAATCAACGTAAACAATTTTTCCGTTTTTATCTTTTATTTTCTGAATGTTTCCAGAAATAGTTTTTACAAATGTATCTCCTATTTCAATTCCGTGTGCTTGAAGCGAACCGCCTTTAGCATAAACCCCAGCTTGGAAATCGCCACCATTTGACATTTTTTGTTTTTCCATTTCTGTTTCAGAACCAGCTTTAATCAAAACTTCTTCCAGCATTTCATTTAGCTTTTGAATTACCTTTAAAGGCATACGTTCAATATTTGAACTATAAGCCATAAATCCTTCGCCCTCTTTTATTTTAATAATAAAACTATCGTATTCTGGACTATAATTCAAATCAATATTGAATTTTACATCTTTACCTTTTTGCTTACTTGTAAAACTGGCACTTTTTTTAATCTCTTTCATACTTTTAATTATCTAATATTAAACACATAAACATCTCCATCGTAGCTAATCATAGTATAATCTTGCTCTAATGCTTCTGCTAATTTATCATAATCAACTCTTACAAAACTTGCGTTGGCAAAACTTTCAGCATCATACATTCCTTGTTCTTCTACTAAAAAGTTATAAGGGTCATTTAATCCTTCGTACCAAGTATCGTAATATTCATCATAAACCATACTTCTTGCCAAATCAATCAATTCTTCTTTAGTTTCCTCACTTGCATCTTCGTACTCGTCAACATTTAAACCAGCTTCCTCAATTATTCTATTTCCGCCATCTTCGCCTACAATATCATCTACATAGCTATCAGCCATTTCTTGCGCTAATAATCTTCTATCAGTTTCATAAATATCTAAATAATACTCAAAATCATTAAAGTTTTGAATACCACCTAAATCATCTACTAATTGTTCAGCAAAATCAGTTGCGCTATCGTATTTCCCTTGAAATTCATCAACTGCACTTTCGCTATATTGACTAACAATTTCTTGAACTACTTCTAATGGCAAATTGTTATCTTTTGCTAAATCCATCATTTCATATAATTGTTTAAAATCTCTTTCGCCCATATATTCTGAATACATACTGCTTGGTACATACTCAACATCGTGAATAGCATATTCCTCAACTCCCCAACCATCTAATAAATTTTGAATAGCATCCATTAATTCATCAGCATCGTTATAGTCAGCTAAATCCAACCATTCTCCAACTAATCTTCCGCTATTGTAGGCTTCTAAATCAGCAACGTAAATTCTTGGTGTGTTTTCGTTCATTCCTCCAGCCATAAATTTTCTTACTCCTTTGTAACCTTTTCTACTTGGTCTTGGTTTAGCGTATCTTACTTCGTAATCTTCATCGTGGTTAACGTGTAATCTTTCGTTTGTTAATGCACCGCCTTTATTATATTGACCTTCTTTAACGTGAGAAGTAAATGCTTTTCTAACATCTCCAGATAATTTTTTCCAAGTTCTATTAGCGTAATAATCAATAATTTCTTTATCTTCTGATTCTAAACGCTTATATTGAAGTTGCTCAAATTCTTCTTCATTAATATAGTAATGGTCTAATAAAAAATGCTTTCTTTGTTGAATACTTAAACTATCCCAAATATCTTCTGGCGTTCTTCCATCATATTGATTTTTTATTGTACCTCCAACTTTAAAATGTTGTGCTGGGTTTCCTAATGCTTCTGTAATCATATAAGATTGTTGTGAAAATTCTGGAAGTCCACCACCATTTGCATAAACTCTGTTACCAAATTTGCCTTTATTAAAAGATTCAGTTCCGTAAACTTCATAAGGATAGGTGTCTTTACCAGTATCAATTACTATTGTTTTTTCATTAGGAAATTTTTTTCTTGATTCATCGGCATAATTTTTTGCTTCAATTAAAGTTTTAAACATTCTCAACATTTTAAAACCAGTTAAATCAAATTTTGGATTAACAGAACCACCAGCCATAAACATTTCTCCACTTGACATCGCACCAGTTTCTCCAACTAATCCAGTATAAGAAGTATTGCTAAAACCATCTAAAGGCATACCAGCATTTAAACCTCCATCGCCACCAGCAGTGTGTCCAGCTAAATCTGAAACAACAGTTCCACCTAATGCAAATTTTGCATCTGATTCTCTTAATTCTTTCAAAACTTCATTAAAACGAGCAAGTTTTACTGCTCTTTCATTTTCTCTATTAATAGCTTCTTGTGAAACATCTCCTTCTATATAAGTACTTAAACGACTGCTATTAAGCTCTCTTTGAAGTTTATGCAATTCTTTAGTTAAAGATTCTACTCTACCTCCTCCAGCAAATTTTCTATTACCGCTATAACCACTTCTACTTGGTCTTGGTTTAGAATATCTTACTTCATAATCTTCTGAATGATTTACATTTTTTCTATCTCTCATTAAAGCTGACTTTGGTCTGCTACTTCCAAATATTCCACCACCAGCATATTTTACATTTGTATCTTCTTTCAAAACTTCCGCTGGTTGCATACCATTGCTTTTTACCATTCTTAAAGTAAAGGCATTAATATCTCCACCTTCGGCTAAAACTTGATTTTGAAAACTACCAAATGTAGGGTCTGTCAAATACGCACCATTTTCTAACAAAGGAGCATTTTTTGGATAATTTGGAGCAAGTCTATCAGAGTGCCTATCTCTACTCTCGTAGTATTTTCTACCTAGCTTATTACTAAACGTTCCATATTGATTAGAAGTTTCTCCAGAGTGAGTTACCTTTCTTGCACCTCTTGGTTTTGCCCTTCTTACCGCATCTCTTTTAATATCAGTACCAGAAATACCAGCAAGTTTAGCTCTTGTTTTTGCACTTTTTACAAGTTTACTTAATTTGTCAAGTTCGGTTTCAACAGTTTTGCTTAAATCCTTACTATCTTCTTTCATCATTTTACTTGCTCTTGCTCTTGCATCCGACCAACTTTCGCCTTCTTTACGAATTTCTTTAGCCAAAGACATTGCAGTACGTTTTGGTTTTCTGGTTTGACTTGGTTTAGCACTAGCAGTTTTTTTTACTGGAGCAGACTTAATTGCTTCTGGCATTTTTTCTTTTGCTTTTGAAATAAAGTTATCCAAAGGTTGTTCCACCTTTTTATTCATTTCAGCATCGGAAAAGTTTTTTGTTACATTTTTAATTTTATCTAAAAATGATTTTTGGTCGGCAGTTAATTTGCTTTGGTCAATTGAACTGAATTTTTGTTTAATAGTCATAATCTTTGTTTTTAAAATATATTGTCTAAATCATCTAAAAAGGAAAGGTCATCTTCCACTTTTGGTTTTGTTACTTTAACTGGTTTTGGTTTTTCTACCTTGACTGGTTTTGGCTTTTCAACTACAACTGGTTTTGGCTTCTCTACCTTAACTGGCTTTGGCTTTTCTATTTTAACTGGTTTTGGTTTTTCTACCGCTACTGGTTTTGGTTTTTCAACTGGTTTTGGTTTTGGTTCTGGATAAGCATCATTTATAATTTCTTCGTTTAATTTAATCTTATCAATATCAGCTTGTCTTTCATCAAAATTTTTCCAGTTTAATTCTGGCTTTACAAAAGTATAATACCGTTCAACTAATGATTTTAAAAATTCATCTTGTGAATCATCTCCGCTAAAATAAAGTTCTGTTGTATGACTTCCAGAATCTGTAATTACTTGAAAATTAAACTTTCTTGTAGTGCTTTTATATTTAGTTAAAACAAATCTACTAACCTCAAATAATTCATACAAACAATCTGTTTTAATTTCTAAAACCCCTCCCTCTGGTGGATATAAAATTATATCTACACGTTTAACTTCTTGCGTTGTAACTTTTGGTTCTTTTGCAATTAATGTATCAACCTTTTCTCCTTTGTTACCATAAAGTTTTTTGAACTCTCTTAAATCGCCTTTATTTGATATTTTCATCCAAAAATTTAAACCTTCTGAACTATCATCCCAATTAAAAGCACTTGTTAATGTAAGTCCTAAATCAATATCTCCCCTTTTACCTTGCTTTTTTCTTCTAAAACGAGCTAATTTGATAATTGGCTCTGGCAAATCTTTTACAATTGTAAATTCAGCAATAAAATCTGGCAATTCATCTGAATCTATTTCCACAACTGGCTCTACTTCTTCAACAACTTTTTTCTCTCTTGGTTTTCTTGCTGGTTTTTCAACTGCTGGTTCTGGTAGCATTTCTATTTGCTCGTTTACCGCTTTATTTACCGACAATAACAAAGTTTGAACACCTTTAAATAAATCTTCATTAACCTCTTTGATTTTATTTATTTCATTACCTCTCAAACGCAACATAGTATCAATAAAAACATCCTTTTGAGATTTAATTGTAAGGTCTTTTTCTGCTTTAACTGAATCAAACATTAATTCTACTTCTTCCTTTGTTGGTCTTGGCTCTATTACAGTTATGTATTCTGAAAAATCATTTGCATCTACCAAAGGAATAACCATATCAGCATCATATTTTCCAGCTTGGAAATTATCATTGATTTTATTGTTAATTTGTTCTTCGGTTAATCTGCTTCCGTATAAAGATTTGTAATCGTTATTTACGTTAGTTGGATTAAACAACAAAGGTGTTGGCATATTCCATTGTGCGTATGTGTTTACCACAATACCTAATACTACATACTTCAATCCATTATACCTAACTAAATCCCCAGAATGAAGCTTTGTTTGATATAGAAAATCTGAACCATATTGATTATACAAAAAAAGCAATTGTTCTTGCGTATAAGCATTAAATGGTCTTAATCCTTTAAATTGTTCAATATTTTTAAAATTAAACGCTTGAATACTATCTCCAGTATTTATTTTTTGAGGACTTGATTTTTCTATAAATAAGATAGTTGTATATAACTTACTAAAATCAGAAATTTTAGCTAAAGACATATACGATGTATTTGCACCACCCATTTTTATACTAATTCTATCTAAATTCATTTTTTATAGTATTAAAGTATTTAATATATTTAATAATTTTTCTCTCTCCTCGATTATATCATCTGCATCTTTCGGTGTGTCTAACATAATCTCCACTCTTAATTTTTCTTCGTATTCCTTTTTAGTCAAACTTCCGCTATCCAACATCTTTTTCAATTCTGCTGGACTTTGTTTTTGAAATTCTTTGGTTGGCGACAATACATTGGTAATTGAGCTTCTAATATATCTTTTAATTTCACTTTCAGACTTTCCATTATCCTTTTCTCTTTTAATAATGTCTTGCAACACCTTTCTTGGAGTATTGGATAACTGCATTTGAATATAATCTAAAATAGAATAAAACTTTTCAATTACTTTTTTCTCAATTTCTGGAGTTTCTATTTTGTCGCTACCATCAACATCCATATTTGCAAATAACATCAATTTCTTATTTACAACTTGCGATGGAAATTCTCCTACATTGATTTTATAGCTTACATAGTTTCTAACCATTGGTAAAATATCTCTCATAAACGTTGTTGGGTCAAGCGTACCAGTTGTGTCAAAACCACTTTTAGCATCTCCACACATAAATTTATACCAACCAACAGTTGAGTTTGCTAACCAATATCTATAAAAACGTGTATCAGAAGAAAATACTGCAATCTTGTTTAAATCAATAGTTTCTCCATAGTTTTTTAACATAAACATAGTGTTAAAATCTCTGTCTTTATTGTAATCTCTATTTGACCAATAAGCAAATATTCTAACCCTTACACCAGCTTTTTCCAATATCCTTGATAATAGAATATTTGGCAATGAACGTATAATCATTTGTTCTGGATTAACACTACCTATACCGCCAGTAGAAATGTATAAATCTACATAAGGAGCAATACCTCCACCTTTTTTTTCTCGATAAGCATAAACCTTTTTTGTGGTTGTAGCATATCTCAATTTATTTCCTTTACACTCGTTTACAATTTTACCTTCTGCATTGTATGGCAAAAACAATTTGCTTTGTTCATCTTCTTTTAAAAGTACATCGGTGCAACTCTCGGCTATCTTTGTAGTGCCTTCTTGCCTTCTTTCCACAATAACTTCTCTGCCATCGTGTTTATAATAAAAATAATCTAGCTCCTTAAATTCGCCCTTAAAAACATCATCTGGAGGTATTATTTTATTTTCCTCTTTTGAATAATATTCTACTGGTCTAATCAAACCTTTACTAGCTTGTGCAAATGAAAATATTCCTAATGGTTTTTCAGTAAATCTAATTCTCGATGCTTTAAAATCTCCACCTAAATCTAACTTGGCATTTATATTGGAATAAACTTGCTCTACCTTTGTTAATAAATCTTGGTCTAAAAAACTTCCTAATCCAGAATTAACATCAAATTGCTCTGCAAAAGATTTTGACGAACCGCTTTTATATCCGTGCCAATTGTAATCTTTACCACTGACACTCATACCGCTTGTAACTGAACTTTCGCTATAAATTGTCCTTAAACCATCTTTTTTTACAATATCCAATCCTTCCTCTATAAACTTATAGGGGTCAAATCCAAATACTATATAATTATCTTTTGCTTTTGGCATTATTTAATTTTGTTTGCGTTTTTTAAATCAAATGCTTTAATCAATAAATTTGCTTCCGTTTTGTCCTCTGGAGAATCTAAAGAATCTAACGGTTTTAAATTTTTATTATTTACTAAATCAAAAAATTCATCTACTCTTACATCAGCTTCCAACACACTTCTTTGTTGCTCTGTAAACAAATCTAAAAATGTTTTAACTGCAATTTGCAAAGTTTTTGGACTTTTTATTCTTTTTTCGCCTTGTCTTTCGTTAAGTCTAAAAGCGATATAGGTATCTCTCATAGAAATCATTAACCTTTGAGAAACAAAAGCTCTACTTGAAAAATTATTGTCCTCTACTGCGGTTCTTAATTTGAATAAGAAATTAAAAATAAAAGTGAAATTTGCTAATTCATCTTCAATCTTAATATTAGACATCAAATTATCTAATTCGTATTGTGGGTCAATAATCAATTCGTATGTGCTTCCAGCAAACCTATCTTGTAACGATAAATCTTGTTTAAAGTTGGCTTCATAGTTTACATCAGCTTCATTTAACAAAGAGTTTCCAGTTGCTATAACAAACACATTTCCTTTTGTAATAATTTCTCCTCTACCATTCGTAATTTCTGGTCGTATTTCTAAACCATCTTGCGTTCTTTCAGAAGGGTCTTTAATTTTTGATAAACCATCATTTAATACCCCAGCAGTATTCGGGTCAAGTTTTGGTAATTCATCTAATAATAAAACTGCACCAGAAAAATATTTTCCAGTTCTTTTATTCATTTCTTTCCTTGCATCAGTATATCCAAAGGCATCAATTAATCTACCCTCTTGATAACCCTCAATCGTTTGCCCTCCAACTATATCCAAAGGCGAAGTAAATTGATTACAGTTCAAGGTTATCAATTTGTAGTTTAAGGCGTTTGCTACTTCTTTTGCTATAAAGGTTTTTCCAGTTCCAGCACCACCGTATAGGTAAATATTGTTACCAGCTTCAAAATCAGAAAGCATTAAATCAAAAATCTTTCTTTTCTTGCCATCTCCAGTTTTAACAACAACATTCTGCCAGTTAATAATTTGAACAGTTTGTGTTTTTCCGATAAGTTCTAAAACAGTAGAATCTAAATTATTTTTACCAATTTTAGTATCTCTGAATTTATCATCTACAATATCTTCAACTTGCTTCTTATCAACACCAGCTTTTGCCAATTTGTCGATTGATTGATTAAACTCTCGTACCGCAAATAAAATATCATTGTTTATACCTTGTACTCCAGACGAAGTTTGCAAGGCATCCAATTTTGCTAGTTGACCTTTAGCATCATCTCTTGTTTCTTGTGATAATGTAGTGTCGCTAATTACTAGTTCTAATTCTTCTCTTGTCATAATTTATATGTTTTCTAATTCTGTTATGAAATTACTTGTTATTAATTTTTGTTTTTCAAATCTACTTAAAGTTTCGGATAAGCCAACTTGCGTAGTTATAAAATCTAATTCATTTGGCGACAACAAACTTACAAAAGATTTTGCCGATTTTTGCGTTGGGAATTGTCTTTTAATATCTTCTTTGTCAGTATCTAGCATATCTACAATAGCATCTAAAACTCCTTCAATCCTTTTATCAGAATTGGCTGGTGGCTCTGGAAAATCTGGTAAATCAAAATCCATATCATCTGGTTCTCCTTCTCCTTGCCCTCCACCTTTTTCATCATCAATTTTTTCTTTAAGGTCTTTGTCTTTGTAGCCTTTAGTAAAATCGTTTTCCGCTTCTCCTTGTTCAACCTTATCTAAAAAATCTTCTAAATCAATTTCATCTCCAGAATTATCGTTTTGACCTTGTTTGGATTTCCCTTTTTGGTCTTTGCTTAATTCCTCTAATAATTTTTCAATATCTTTTGCCGACATTTCCTTTGGCTCTCCTTCTCCTTCTCCTTCTCCTTCTCCTTCTCCTTCTCCTTCTCCTTCTCCTTCTCCTTCTCCTTCTCCTTCTCCTTCTCCTTCTCCTTCGCCTTCTTCTTCGCCTTCTTCTTCGCCTTGCTCTTGTTCAGACTTTTCTTGCTCTTGTTGTTCTTTTTCCTCTTGCTTCTTTTTTTCTTCCTCTAATTCCTCTTTCAATTTTTCAAGTAGCATTTCATTAAAAACTTTGGCAACAATTTCATATTTTTCATTAAAAAAATTCAAAACATCTGGCAAATTGTCAAATTTTAAATTTTCATATTCTTCTCTGTATATTTCTTCTACTTTTTCGCCTTTTTGCCTTATAATGAAGTTCATTTCACTTTCAAAAGTATCGTTAAAAATTTCCAGTTTTGTGTATAAAGTACATCCAATTAATTCTCTTTTAAAAACCATTCTTTGAAGAAAATCAACTTCATCAGACTTTATTTTCAAAGTATCATTTTCACTTGACTTACTACTATCAAAATAATAGTAATCTGGAAACAAAGGAACTAATCCTAACTCTTTTATTTTTTCTTGAATATTCATATTTATAAAATTCCTCCTAAATCAAATCTTGAATCATTAGACAATGCGTTAAACTCGTAGGCATCTGTAAACTTAATCTGGTTGCTATCAAAAGCACAATAAGAAAGCGATGCGTTTTCTAATCCACCATAAGGTTTTGTTGGTATGTATTCGTAAAAAATATAACCATCATAAGTTGTGAACACTTTTACATATTTTGTAAAAGACTGCCACAATCTAATTATCTGCCAAGCATACACTTCTGTATCTTGTGTGAATCCGCTATGAGAAGTTATGTTAGTCCAGAAATCAAAATCTCCAATATTATAGTTTACCCTTAAAAAAGTAAGAAACTCTCTAATAGGATATTTTTCAACACCAAATCTTGAAAAATCAATTGGGTTCTTTACATCAATAAAACATCTTAATAAAAAAGTACCTCTATTTGGATTTAACTTTTTAAGAATTTCAGAATCTACCCCAGCTTTATCTGCTCTTGTTTCCCACGATGTAGCAAAAAACTCCGACATCTCTCTTTTAACTGCAAAATAATGTGCGTTGTTAGTGTCGTATGTTTTCCAATTTACAAATAAAACGTTTGTTCCGTGAAATACTGGTTGAGGTTCTTTTGTAACTGGATTTATAACTTTCGATACTCCAGCATAACTATCATTCAAATACGCAGTTTCCCAATCTCCAAAAAACGATTTAAACTCTGGCGTTCTAACATTAAAATATTCCTTTTCTGTTAATTGCGATTTTAAGGCGTTTATAGAGGTCATATCTGTTTCCGTGTACTGATTGTCAAAACTTGAAATCTTTAATTCATATACACCCCTTACTCTTTCCTCAATAGATTTTAAACTCATTTCAGCATCGTTAAGTTTTCTTAACTTTAAAATAAATGAATTAATCTCTCTTTGGTAAAAAGCAACTTCTTCATTTGATAGTATTGGTTTTTTTAAATCCAACTCTTTTGCCAAATCTGAAATCCTTTGCGACAAGTATTTACGTTCTAACTCAAAATTACGTTTTGGTTTTTCGGTTTTACTCGGTTTTGGTTGTTCAAATGGAGTAATTTCTTTATCATAATTTACAAATTCTGTCCAATTATAATCATCAAATATAGGACTATCAATAATAGATATTTCAAGTTCTGGTAGTGTTGTAATTCCTTTACCAAAAGTTATTGAACCATATTCTTTACCATTATTATCGTAAATACGAAATGGGAATGTTTCTCTAAATGGGAATGTGTTTTCTAAACGTTTTATATTTTTCAATAATTCAGTAGCACTATAAATCCCAACAACGGATTCAGTTCCATCACTTGATAAACCAATTAATTTAAAAACTTCTACTTTTTCTTGTTTTTCTACATCTTTAGTAGGCGTTAATGTTTTCCATTCATTATAATCTTTAATTAATTCTCTTGACTTTTCTTTTTCAATATCATCGTCTTGAACACCTAAAGAGAGATTATATTTTCTTAATTCAAAAACATCTCCAGTTAATGTATTTACTATATCAAAATCTGTTGTTTTTGATGTGCCTTTACTCCAAGACATTGTGCTTACAACTGTTATACCGTAACTATTAACAATTGCATCTATTTGGTTAAACATATCAATTTCTCCAGCAGTAAATTTTTCAGACGAAGTTTCTTTTACTGGTTCTTCATAGTCATCATACATTCCAATTTTCTCTAAAAACTTTAATGTTTTTTCGTCAGTAGGATATAATCCTTCTGCGGTAATAGCGGTTAATCGATAAATAGTAGGCGGGTCTGATTTATAAAAATCTTTATAAAAACTTTCTCCTATTTTTTTCTTAATCTCTTTTTTTAAAATCCAACCAGCTTGATTTATAAATTCTAAAATTAGTTTTTTAATTTCAACATCTTCATCGGTAATGGTTTTACTTTTTTGTGTACTGGTTTGACTTTGAGTTGTCTTTGGCGTTCTTTTAGCTCTTGTTTTTGTAGGCTTTGGAGTTAAATCAACAATACTATCATCAGCATTACGAATTACATTGTAATCAAAGTCAAAGTAAACATTTAACTCTGCTTTTTTTTCTTCATTTACTGCACCGTAAGTTTCTCCTTTATCAAAAACATAAGGCATTATTAATCCAATAACATCTTTGCCTAACGAAAAAGTTGAATAGTAGCTAAAAATTAAAGCTCTTTTATCTGTTTGAAAGCTAACATACATAAATTGATTACCACCAAGCTTGATTAAGGAGGTTAAAAAATTAATCATTAAATCTGGAGCAACAGACATTTCTGAACCATCAATTTTAAATATAATTTGCGTGTTGTCCGAATAGTTTTTAGCTACCTTAAAATACGTTAGTAGTTTTAAGACATCAACATAAAAAACTTTTTTAATTTCTGATTGTTTAGGAATTATTGGCTCGTAATTTGGAAATTTTGCATCAATTTTTATAACCCCATCTGGAAATACTTCTTGTAAAGATTTAGATGATAATTTTTCTTTTTTATAAATTCCTTGAAACTCGTGGTCAACCGTAGGTATAGTTAATAAAATATGTGCGTTTGTAACTGTTATTCCATTATCATCAAAGTTTATACCTTCCATCGCTGGTCTTAATGGTTCTTTGCTTAAAAATGGTTTTACAATTTCATTTAACCCATCATCGCTAGGGTTTGCGTTCCAATCAATTTGCTTTGGCAATCTTATGTTTTTAAATTCATCTGGTATATCACTCCAGTTATCTACAACAACATCAGTAGCACCCCCTTTTGCAAACATCATATCAGCACTATCTCCTTCCATATTTGCATCGTATGGTGTTACCCCTCCACCAGCATACAATCCAGTTTCAGCACCATATACACCATCGGCATCCATATCAAGAACATCGTTGTAATTGTTTAAATCCCTTGCTGGTGTGTTTCCTTTTTTTGAATCTCTAACAAGACTACTTCTACGAACTGCGCCACCGTGTTTTAATCCAGCTCTTTTTAGCAAAGAATAATACTTTGGATTTTCAAACAAATGGTCTTTTACAATTTTCATTTGCTCACGTTTGCTTGAAGTATGTTCGCTTTCAGCTTTCATACCCATATCAACTTGTCTTTGTAAATCCTTTAAAGAAACATTATGTTTTTTTGCAATTTTAGAAAGTGTCATTCCTTCGGCTAAATGTCCTCCAGTAATTTTTTTATATATTTCGTGGTCGGTCATTGTTTTACCACCATACTTATAACTTGCTCCAGTACGTTTTATGTTTTTAGGAATATCTCCACCTTTAGCAAATGATACGCCACCACCTTTTTCATTTATTGCAGATAACACTTCTCTGTTAGTCATCATTTTACCATTAAACTCGTTTTTGGTTTGGTCTGCAACCGCTGGAGCAGTAATAATAACCTCCGAGCCTTGAACTTCTAGTTGTTGCCCACTAGATTTGTTAACCATTTTAATTCCGCCTTTACTATGTGTTTTCCCCACAAAATAACCGCCAACAGAAGCATCGTCATAAATCATAGTTTGACCATTTCTTTCTCCCACAACAACACCTCCAGCTGGAGAATTTTCAGCACCTTTTTGGGTTAATTTTACTTTTCCTTTTGCCATTTTTTTATCTTAAACGTGATTCCAAATTTTATTTAATAACACTTGACTAATTAAAGTCCTATGTACATTATATATTTCGCCAAGTTCTTTTGTAGTTTTTGTTCTTCCTATTAATCTTATTTCTAAAACTTTTTCTTCCGTTAATTTTGACATTCCGTGTTCTGAACCTTTTTGTGGTATTTTAAGTTTTTGGTTTAAAGCGTGTATTGTGTTTTCTGAACTTGTACACCATTCTAAATTTTCAAGTCTGTTATCATCTTTTATTCCGTTTATATGATTAACTTCTGGCTTTTGATTTAAATTATGTAAAAAAGCAATAGCAACTAATCTATGTGATATAACTGATTTTTCTTTTCCATTTTTACAAAGTTTATATTTTAAATACCCTTTTCCATCTTTAAATGTTTTTAAAATAATTTCTTTTTTATTTCCATAAATACCTTTTCTGTATTCAATTACCCTTGCTAAAGACTTAACTCTACCAATATTTGAAACTTGATAGTATCCTTCGTAACCGTTTATATCTTTCCAGATTTCTAAATTATCCATAACGATTTTAGTATTATAAAAAGCAAATATAATTAATTAAATTGAATGATTTACTTATATTTTAAATAATAAGTATTTGTCATTTGTTTTAAACTGAATTACTTACAACAAAAAAAATTTCAGTTATTTTTAATATTATTTAAAATAATATTTTATAATTATATACATTTGTATTTATTAATTAATAAAATAAATTTAAAATGGGAGGAATTTTAGACATCAAAAGTCCAGAATGGTTAGGCGGAACTAATGTCCATAACACAATTCAAATTGTATTATTGGTATTAATCGCTTACAAAGTTGGAGCGTTTAGAAAGTAATCATATTATTTTTTAAAGAAAAAAAAATAGCCACCTATTATGGTGGCTTTTTTTATTTTACTAATCTATCAATAATCACTTTAAACTGCTTTGCAATACCATCCCACTTCATAGCTGAAACTTTGTTGTAGGCATTTTCAATTTTTTGCTTGACTTGTTCTTGTAGTTCTGGTACTTCATCTTTTAATCCATAAGCTACCTCGCATAGAGTTTTAACTTCCATTGGGTTTGTTGTGATTCTTATTTTCTCAAAGTCATTTACAAAAACTGCTTGTTGACTAAACATAAAGTTCAAAGAATTTTCTCCGTTGTCTGTTATTTCGGTCAAAGAAGTGTGTTTTGGACATATTACCAGACATTTTGTTGCCATAGCTTCGGTAATTGTCAATCCCCAACCTTCCGCAGTAGTTGTTGTAATAAAACAATCAAATGAATTATATATCTTATTCAATTCCTCTAGGGAACAACCTTTATTTTCTGAATAGTCTTTTGGAATTATTACATCTTTACCTACTTCTAATCCTACTCTATCACATAATCTAAAAATGTTTATTCCCATTGGGTCAACTGGATTACAATGAAGATATAACAAGGCGTTTGCACCAGTTGTATGTTTGAACATAGCAAATCCCATAATAAGACTTCCAAAATCTTTTCTAACTTGGTTTCTGTTTACGCTTCCAAATACAAACACATCTTCCGTACCAAAAATATCGCTTTTTGCTTTTGCTTTGGCAAGTGGAGAATAAGGATGGAAATCGGTTGTATTAGTTCCGTGTGGTATAATCTTAATCTTTTTGAATTGCGTGTCAGAAAGCAAAGGTTTCATTACTCCTTTAGCATATTGCGTATAAGTAACTACTTCGTCAAAAAATGACAATACTTTTAAATCAGCCATTCTTGGCTCACTATCAATTGGAAAATAAATCATCGACTTAAAGTTAGGTCGGTTTTCCTCTCTCTTTTTATTTTTGACTTCTTTTAGATTGTCAGCCATTGCATTAATAACTTCTACATCTTGTAAAAAAAACAAAGCATCAAAATCGTTTTGATAAATTATTTGAAGCAATTCAATTCGTCTGTAAATATCTCCTCTGGTGTCTTTATCTCCAGTTTGCAAAGCTGGTATCACTTTTACGTTTGGTAGGTAATCGTAAACTGCTTTACTCTTATCATTAATAGCAAAAATAACAATACTTAAATTTTTGTCTTTTGACCATTCATCAACTAGCTCTTTGGCTACTGCTCCGAATCCAGTTGTGCAATTCCAATCAGCATATACTAATAATGATTTTTGTATTTCTTTTTTGCGGTGTACGACTTTCATAATTTGTTGTTTTAAGTTTCTTGTTACAAATATAATAAATTAATCAATTCCTCGTTCTCTCCTATCCGACAAACTCATAACGTGGTAGGTAGCTGGACAATTTTCTGCTTTTTTGTGTTTACCATTTTGCATCATACTTTGTATTAACGCCCAATCGTGTCCGTAGTGTTCGTTGTGCAAAGGCATTTGTTTTAAAAAGTCAGTTCTTACAATTAGTTCGCTATGACCTATCATACCATATTCAAGACGAGAAATCCTTAATGCGTTTACTGGTTTAACTTCCGAGTTGAAGTAAACAAAATCCAAATCAGTATCTTCTATTTGAGAAAGATAATTTTCAAAATGGTTTGGTAGAATAATATCATCGTTGGCAAAAAATACAAAGTATTTACCTTGTGCTAATTGAATGTTGTTATTAATAACTGCAAATCCATTTCCACCTTGATTAATTGGATTATTACAAATCATCAAATCATTTCCATTATATGAACATTGTTCAATTAATTCGTTAAAGTATTCGCTATCTATAAAATCTTGCATTATTGGACAACCATCTCCTACAACATAGGCTTCCCATCCATTTATGTTTTGATTTGCAATACAGTTTATTGCTCTTATGGTTCTTTGTGGTCTGCCAAAAGAAGCCATTGATAATGTTAATCTCATAATCCTTTTTCTTTTTTATAGATTTCTAATAGTTCTTTTGTAGTATAACTTTCATCATACTTACTTTTTGAATGTAACATATCTAGTTTTGAATTTCTATTTTTATCTCTATAAAAAGAACTCCACTCCGCAAATCCAATAGCAAATTCATCTGCTACTTTTTCGTGTTCAATAGATACAAGTTCTACCATACCTTCATAGTGTTCATCTTCTTCATCATTGATAAACCATTGTTGAAACTTTTCTTTTAGTGTCATAATTAATTTATTATAAATTTAATGTATCCTTGACTGTTGTAAACCCAATCTTTTCCTTCATAAAATTTTGCATCGCCCCTAAAATCATACGACCCTCTAATACCTAATGAAACTTTCGGCAATACTTTAACTTCTACTCCAGATTCAAATCCAAATATTGCGTTAGTGGCAGACCTATTAATTACTCCTAATTTTATTCCAGTAAAAACATTTGTTCTTACATCGTAAAGACTACTTGCAAAATTTAATCCGATTCCAGAAGCTATCTCTAAATAACCATCTTTTAAATCAGCATAGTGTATTTGAGGTCGAATATAAATTCCATTGCTAAATTCAGCTTGAAACTCTACCCCTCCATAAAATATTCCTTTTTGAAATACTACATTATCGGTTGTAATTTGAATTGAAAATCTATCTTCATCTTGCAAATTAATTTGAGAAAAACATATTGTTGACATCAACAAAATGGTAATTAATAATTTTTTCATAATCCTTTTTGTTTTGCGTTAATTATAATTAATTTGTTTTAATCTTTTTCAACATAACCTACTAAAATAAATTTTCCGTAACACCATTTGTAGTATGGAATTGTATCTTCTTTCATAACTCTAAAGTTTCAAATTTTTTACATATACTATTTACTGCTTCTCCAGTAAAGTTTTGCTTATGATAATCATTTTCCTTTATGTACTTTGCTGGGTTTCCAACATAAACTCCAAAGCATTGTGGTTTTACTTTTTTAGTTATAATAGCACCCATACCAATCATTGCATAACTTCCTATTTTAGAAAATTGATGACAAATACTTCCTAACCCCATATTAACTGCATACCCCAATAAAGAATGACCTCCAATTAAAACATTAGCACTAATAATGCAATTATCATAGACACTTGAATCGTGTCCAATGTAGCAACCTCGTAGTGCAAGAATATTATTGTGTAATGTGGTTGGCTTTTGACATCCAGAATTAATAGTAACAAATTCTTTAATCCTATTATAGTTACCAATTACAACTCCTTGATTTGGTTCGTCAAAATAATCTTTGTGTTCTGGCTCTGTACCTATTGAGCAAAATGCTTCAAAGCGGTTGTTGTTACCAATGATGGTATTGCCAGTAATATAGCAAAAAGCACCAATATAATTATCTTCGCCTAATACCACATCATCGCCAATAATGGCGGTAGGGTGTATGTAGTTATTACCACCTCTATTTACAAACTTAAAACTACCATTAAGTGTTGCGTGTTGGTTTTGGTTTTGGTTTGGTGTTGTATTTTCCATATTATATGTTGTTTAATATTTTAAAAATAACAATAACTAATGTAATACATATTATCCAAGCGCAAACTTCTATAATTACTTCTTCATACTTTTTCATATTATTGATTAAATTTAGTTACATACTTTTCTTCCGTTGGTATTCCGCCCCACATTCTAATATACAATTGTCTGTTGTGTTCAAAACGATTATTTAAAGCTGGGTCTTTAGCAATAGTCATTGAGTTACGATATACAACTGGGTCTAAAAAAGAAGTCCAAGATTTTTGAGCTTTTACCAAACTCATTTTGTGGTCAAATGAATTATCCTCAAAATATGCTGGAAAAAATTCTTCATCAAATTTACCAGCTTTTTTCCACATATCAACTGTTAGAATAAAGCTACACCAATTTTGCATAGAATTAATAAAGTCGGCATTTGAATTGGTACTGATTAATAGTTTTATTCCGTGTTCTGTTCTGCCCAAGTAAATATCATCATTGAGCATTAAAACGTGAGTAGCATCTACTTTATCTGCATAATCCATTATATGATTCCAGCTTTTAGCAACTCCTAAATTTTCTGTTGGTCTGTAAATTGCGAATTTTTCTTCTCTGGTAATTATGGATTGATTTCCATTATCTACAATGAATATTTCGGTATTTTCAAAGTCCTCAAAATATTTTATTAATGCTTCGTTAAGCAAGTCCGCCCTATTTAGCGTTGGTATTCCTATTATTAGTTTCATACATCATTTAATATTTCAAGGTTATCAAAAAGGTGTAATTGGTCTTTTCCGTACACATTAATTTTATTTCTAAATTCAGCAGACTGAACTTGTCTTTCCTCCCAATTTTTACCTCTTAATTCAATATGTACTTCTTGAATTTTTCTCCACATTCTAATAATTGTGTTTACGCTCGATAGCTTTTTATCAAAAAACATTTTATAATAATCGGATTGGTCTTTTCTCATAAAGTTAAGTTCTTCATCGTGCAATATTTGAATTGTACGCATATAACTATCTCTACAAGGAATATCATTTGTCAGTACACTTATAATTCTTGCGGTTATATATTTATTTTTACCCATAACTTAATTTTCTAGTTCGTATGCTTTTTTACAAGCTTTTGTGCAATACGTTTCTTCACAAGGCTCTCCGCAAAATCCACATTCGTTGTACATTGGTTCGTCTGGCGTTTGTAATTTCCAGTTATCGTAGTTTTCCATAGTTTTAAAATTAAAATCTTTTGGTTTCTATATGTCTAGCAATTTCGCCATCTTTAATTTGTGAGTTGACAACCATTTTACTGATTTGCTTACTTAATTTATTAAAGCATTTCCATAATTGCTTACCATTTAAAATTCCAGCTTGATTTAGTGCTAATAAATCAACTCTAATGATGTCAGCATCTTTTAAAAACCCTTTAGAAAGAGTAAAACCTTGTTCTTCTAATTGATGTTTTAAACTTGGAGCAGATGTTCCAAAACTTAATTTTACTTCAATTTGTCTTGATTTTTTTTCATCGCAAACTTCGGCTACTTTTTTTTCAATCTCTTTGATTGCTTCTAATGTTTCTTTTGTTGGTTTCATTTTCTTGATTTAATTTGTTTGTTTAATTATTAGTATTCCAGCCAATATTATTAATCCGAAGATTATAATTGCAATAATTTGTTCTTTATGTTTCGGGTTAAGCATAAAAATAATGTTTAGATGTTTATATTTTTAATTATTTATTCTGTAATTTCTCCAGTTAACATATTAACTGAATATTGTTTTGTTGCTTTTTGCGTTATAGATATTTTTTCCACTATTGCGCTGGTGTAATAAATGTCCTTGTATTTTTTTGATTTTAGGTAATAAGTAATTTTTACATAATCCCCTTTTTCAAACCTTAATTGCAAAATTAACGCTTTTATATCTTGGTAACAAACAAATGAAACTGGCAAGTATATATCATCTTTTTTTACCCTAATAACCACTTGTATTACTGTATCAGTAGCATTAATTATATCTATTATTTTACCCACTACTACCATATAGAAAATTATTATAAGTAAAATTAAATATTTTTTTTAATACTTTAACATTTCCATATTAATTTTTTGTAAAATATCCGCTAAATCTAAATTTAGTAAAAATCTATTTACCACAAACTCTCTGGCATATTTACGAATAATGTCCATTTTATCAAACTGCATATCCGCCACTTTTTTAAAGCTTTCGTTCTTAATGACAGTTTCGGTTACTTTCTTTTTTCTTTGCTCCATATAAAACTTGTTACCGTAATTCATTGCTTCGTCAATTAATTCTTGGTCAATGTTGTCTTTAGTAATCGGCATTAATTTATTAAACTTAATAAAATTGTATAAAGAATCCCCAGCATCAATATACGTTAATCCTTGCACATTTTCTTTTTTTGCTATGGTAAGTAATTGTTTAAAATTAGCAATTCTATCTTTGTCAGATATTGGAACAGTTTCAGCTTCTTTTAATTTTTGTATGTTATCTCTAACTTTAAAAACAACATTATTTCTATGCTCTTGATATGCTCTTAAAACTTTAGAAATGTAAATTGGAGATAATTTACCATAATGCTCGGCATCTGTATCTAGCGTTTGATTTGTTAAAAGATTAATACACTCTTTAATATCATACGCATTGAAAGTTGGAAAGTGTTCTTTAATAAAATTAGCCAACATATTTATTTCGGTTGCTTCTGGAGTTGCAATTCCAACATAAGTTGCCCACCGCACAATTAAAGAGTTCATTAACATCAAATCTTCTTTTGTAGAAAAATCCTTTAATCTTTTTTCAGTAATATAAGCATTGTAAATACTAATCTCTTTTGAATTAGTGTTTGCTAAACTACTAATTGTTGAAACCGAGTTCTGTTGCTTTGATAACTTGTTCATAAGCGTTTTCTTGTTTTGTTTTTTCTGTATTAATATTTTCGTTTAAGTAAGATTCAAACTTATTCCCAAACAAAGTATTTGGAGTTAGGTAATCCTCAAACTTTGTGTTTTGCCATTTAGTTGCTTTTACGCTAATAACTTTCACAAAATCATCTAACGTGTAACCTTCTTTCAATCTAGCATTAATATTACTTATAGCCACCTTTGAATTTGTCTTAAATGATTTTCCAGTACACTCATTTAAAAATCCAATAATTTTCTCAATCAATTCATCATTGGTCTTTGGTTTAACTTGGGGTTGTCTTAATTTTTTTTCTAAAACAACTTTTGGAGTTATAATTTCCGCAACAACAATTTCAGCTTGTATATAATTAAATATTATTTCGTTTCTTTTTTTAACTAAAGAATAATTTTTTACATAAGTAGGAAATATATCTATACCATATTGAATAATTCGATAATAAGTACTTTTAGGAGTATTAGGAGTTACACTTAATTTTATAACTTGACCTTCTTTGCCATTATATTGAATAAGCAAAGGCATCCACGTTTGATAGTATAGCGCACCTTTTTTTCGCAAGTCTTTTATAAATAGCATTACATCCATTAATCATCAATTAAGTCATCGTAAGATACGTTAAGAGCTTTCTTAATAGGTTTTAATGTATTGATATTAAAGTTGGTTCTTTTACCATTTATTATTTCGTTAAGTATGTACATAGAAACAGATTGTCCGTTGTTTGTTTCTTTGATTAAATTATGCAAGTCCTTTTGTGTCATACCTCTTTTAATAAGTATCTTGTATAACTTTGTAACCTCTATTTCTATTTTTTCCATTTTTATAAATTTAGCGCAGTAAACGCTTTTGTGTAGTTTTTATTTTTTGCAACATCGTTGTAAAGTTCAACGAATTTTTTGCTACCAGATAATAATAAATAAGTTCCTAGCTTTTTGTGTATTTGCTCAAAAGATAAATCTTTGTTGTTTTTACAAAGTATATCGGATAAGTTATCCATTGCGTTAAAGGAAGGTGTTTTAATTAACTCCATTGTTACTGAATGTATTTATAGGTTGTGAAATTACAAACTTCATTATTTCTGTCAAAAGAACTATTTGCAATAGATTCTATATTATATCCTCTTTGTCTTAATTTAAAAATAATAGCTGACAATCTAGTTGCGCCATAAAGATGAATTGCAGTCCAGCTATCAATAGTTCCTTTCTCAAATAAATGTCTTTTTACATTTGCAAACTTTGTGTTTGGTCTTTCAGTAACTTGTATTTTTTTAGTTACTGGTTTAACTTGGGGTTGCTCCATAATAATTTCTTCGTTAATGGGTTTAAAAAGATTTAAAAAAAATTGTGTTAGTTTCATTGTTGTTAGTTTTTAGATTTATTAATTAGTCGTTGCAATTTATTTCTTTTATTACATAATTAGAAAAGCAGTTTACAAAAAAATCTTTATCTGTAATTTTCAAGTTATGCGTAAACGTGTCATATTTGAATCCATTAACAAATCTAATTGTTTTTATTAGTTTAGAGTTTAAAGCATCAAACTGTTCATCTGTCATATTAAAGTAAGCGTTACCATCACAATTGAATTTATTCCACGAAATTAAAGTAACTTTAGAATCATCGTCAAATAAAAATATTAACTGGTCATTTTCATCGCAAGTACCAATATTAACATTCTGTAACATCAAACCATTTTGTTCTAATTCACTATTCACTTTTTTAAAGTTTGGAACAATTGTAAATCCTTTCGTTTTTTCTGGAGTTGCACAAATTAATTTTTTACTAGGGAGGTAATATTCCTTATCGGTCATAGCATCTTTACAATGTTCAATTACATAAGGTTTTTTAATTTGAGAATAAGCACTAATAGATAATAATGCTAAAGCGGAGATAATTGTTTTTTTCATTTTGTTGTTTTTAATTTATTGGTTTTCTTTTACAAATATAAACTATATTTTTAAAAATATGATATATTACTTAAAATATTTCATATTTTATTTATTATTTAATTCAAGAAGTGTGTTTTCAACCATAGTTCTACAATTGTCTGGTACAATAAAAAACAATACCGCTTCCAAACTAGTCTTGGCTATTGAATATTTTTCTTTTAACAGTTGCAATTCGTCTTTTTGAATTGTTTCTTTTTTAGCAATAGTTTTTAGTTGTATTCCTTGCTCTTTCATCTTATCAGAAATAGCTTTTAATTCAGCGTTCTTTTTGACTTCAAGTTCATTTGCTTTATCTCGAAGTTCTTTAGCTTCCATTTGCTTTTGTAATACTTCTTTTGAAGATTGTATAGCTTGTGCTTTTAGCTTTTCATTTTCCAGTCGCAAGTTTTCTTTTTCATCTGCTTCCGCTTTTGCTTTTTGCTCTTGTTCTATTTTAGCCAACCTTTCGGTTTCTATTTTTGCTTCTAAAGTATTTTTTGCGTATTTCAAAACACCGTTAAATGCTTCTTCGGTAATTATATCCAATTGCAATGTATCTGGGTCTAATATGTCTGCGTATGGCAACATTAACTTGTAACGCTCTGCTTTGAGTTCTGCTTTTCTATTTTGCTCTTGTATCTCTACAAAACGTTCTTGAAGCTCCAAATGTTTTTCCGCTGGTTCAACTATTAACGTAAGAGTTTTTGCAATACCATCAATTAACCTTCCTTCATTTAAAGATTGCTCTTTTAAAGACTTTCTAGTTTTTTCAATTTCAATTCTTTTAGCTTTTAAAATAAGCCTTCCTTCTCTGGCTTGTTGCATTAACTCAATTTGACTTTCATCAGTTACAACTATGGCGTTTGCTTTTTCGCTCCACTCGTTAGCTATTGTTGTAAACTCGCTAAACTTTTCAGTAATGTAATCTAACTTTGTTTTTTCAATCAAAGATGCTTCTAATAGTTTTTTAATTTCTTGGCTCATTTTTTTTATTTGTTATTTGTTATTTCAATCATTTTTAATATAAATAATTTTCTTTGATGTGTGTATTCTAACATATCTCCTTTTTTTATAGAATGATATTGCCACCAAAAATTACCACCAGTAAAATATTTATTATTATAAAAATCCACATTAATTTTATTAGATGGTTTCTGCATTTTAAAATGAACATAAATAATCTTATATTCTGAATGACTTAAACAATTTTTCATTTCCGCACACAAAGAATTAATCACTTCTTTTACTTGAATATGTTTATACAATTTTTTATAAACAATATTCATTTGTTGTTTTTGTTTTGGTATATAATATAAATTGTAAATTAATGTTAAACATATAATAAACATTATACTTATAAAGAAAAAAGAAATCATAACTGTATCATATTTTATTTCCATAATTAATATATTTGTTGTCTATAAATAACAAAGTAATATGAATTACCTTCTACATCTTCTACTCTATAATCATCGGTAGTCATATTTTCGTTCCAACCCATTGTAGATTTAATGGAATAAGACTTTACTTCACAAGTTGATTCAATCCAACTACGAGCATCTTCTTCTTTTAAAAATGCTAAACAAAATGGTGTTACCCCTTTTTCAACTCCTTTATACAAAACATTAAAAACTTCTATCATAACTTATTTCTTTAAAATGTAAACGTTAGGTACTTCTTCATATTCTGGACATTTATTTTTAACCTTTTCGGTTAATTCGTCATTTTGTGAAATTAAAGCAAAATTCAATAAAATTGAAATTCCAAATAAAAAGAACATTACCCCTAAAATTAAAACTCCATATTGCTTTTCATTTTTAATACACAAACTAGCTTTAAAAAAACATACTATAAAAAGTATGACCATAATTCCTAAAAATATTTCTCTCATTTTATTTTTTTTTAAAAACTTTTATTAAAATTGTAACAACAATTGCCACACAACAAACTATTATAAAATTTCTCTTATCTTCCATATCTTGTTTTTTTAATAATTTACTTTATAGATTTTGTTGTTACCCCACCTAATCGACCAATTTTATAAACGTTGTCTTTAGTTGTAATTGTAATTACACAATTAGTACTTTGCTCCATTTTTAAAATATTATCAAACTTGCTACTATTCTCCATATAGAAGTTAATAACTTTTTTTTGACTATTCGTTGCTATTACGTGCATATTATCCATAACCTTATTTATTTTGTTTTAATGTTAATTTTATTTTTTTTACAAATTTCTACATTTTTAGGAATGGGTTTAAAATTTATAGAGTATCCGCAAAAATCACATTTTAATATTCCAACTTTAACTTCGGCAAACTTATGAGTATTAAACTTTAGTAAATTACTAAATTTTTCCTTTTGGTCTTTTTCAGAAGTAGGATGACCTTGAAGTACTATAATTTGATTTTCAATAAAATCATTAGACATATCTTTGTAAGTAAATAAACTTGTTCCCATACCCTTGTTTTTTTAATATTAATTAATATTAGCAGTTCATTGGTACAAATATATTAAAGTGTTTTGGTTTGACAAAATATAATTGCATTTAATTTTAGTTAAAATTTAGTTAAA
>Ga0164292_10000051_pt1 | contig 73651 bp, 133 predicted proteins | sample GEODES117metaG_FD_111486 | JGI IMG/M metagenome (GOLD analysis project Ga0164292, IMG submission 111486) | Eutrophic lake water microbial communities from Lake Mendota, Wisconsin, USA - GEODES117 metaG | ecosystem: Environmental > Aquatic > Freshwater > Lake | place: USA: Lake Mendota... | reverse complement strand
GCTATACTATTAAATTATAAAGTTTCAGAATTTGATTTTAAAGTATTCTATGATGTAATAATAAATAGATTAGCTGATATTTTAACCAATATAGTAAAATAAATAAATAAAAAAATGAACAATTTAGAATTATTAAACGCTAATGGTCTTGATGAAAGTTTTAGTCAAGCAGGAGGAGTTGCAAAAGAAAAAGTAGAAACAGAGGCTTCTGTTGTAAAAAGCGAAAAAAGTGTTAAAGATTTAGGTGATGGATTTTATTTAGAATCAATTTGGAATGGTAAAAGAAAGAGATTATTTAAAAAATTTATTGATGGAACTGTATTATATGGAATTAGAATTGATAAAGACGGAAATGTTCCTTTAGGAGAAAAAGAAATAGTTGATTTGGGAGGAGGTAAAAAGGTGGATAGAAACAAATTAATCCCATACCCAAAGGATAAAGGTTTTACAAAAGGAGATATAGAGGGTAATTACTACTATTTTCCTGAATTACCTGATTTTAAAAAAAATAAAATTGCTGAACTTGAAAAATTACAAGCTGATACTTTGAAAGCAAAACAAGCACAAGTTGATGCCGAAAATAAAAGTGCTGCTGAAAGAGCAAAAGCTAAAAAAGAAGCAGAAGATGCTGAGAAAAAATTTCAATTACAAAAAGCGGAGGCAGAGGCTAAAGCAAAGTCAGAGGAAGTAAAATTAGCAGAGCAAAATAGATTGAAAGATGAAAGTGAATCTAAATCTAAAAATAGAAAAATATTATTAATTGGAGGTGGTGTTCTTGTAGCATTATCAGTAGGATTCTTTATGTGGAAAAAATTCAAAAAATAAATAAATAAATAAACCAAAAACAAATCAAAGAAAAATGACACAATTAGCAAATGCAAATCTACTTGACGAAACAGTATCAAATAGTAGTAATTTAAAAAATTCTTTAAAAACTGAAAGGATTCAAAAAACAGCACAAAGAGCTAAAAATCCTCAACCAATAAAAGAAGATGTTGAAAAGGTAATTGAAGATGAAGAAGAAAATGAATCTTACGAAACTCCAAACTTTGAAAAACAATCTTTTTCAAAAAGGCTTGAACAAAAAGAGGAAGAAAAAGACGATAAAATATTAGGAATGAAGCCTTTATTATTTTATGGTATTGTAGGAATAACTTTGGCTGTTGGAGGATATTTATTATATAAAAAATTTTTTAATAACAAAAAAACAATAAGCATAGGGGGAGGAGCAGGAACAAATGGTGGTGCAACAAGTAGTTCATCAGTAAATCCAAATGTTTCGGCAACTACAAAAGTTTAAAAACAAAAATTAATTAAAATAAAAAAAAAATGGTAGATTTAGAATTATTAAACGCTAATGGTCTTGACGAAAGTATTTCAAATGCTATCGGGGATAATTATTCATATTGCTGTGGAGCAAATGGAGAAAATTTTTCAAATGGTGATGCAGCTGAAGCTGCTAAAAAAGTAGGTGAATTTGCTAAAGAAAATCCTGAATTAGTAAAACAAGCTACCAGTATTGCAGCAGGTTTAATAAAAGGTAAACCTAAATCAGAAATTGAACAAAAGATTAAATCAGTTTGTGGCAGAAAACCTATTGGTGTTTTGTCTTTAGGGAAAGCAGGTAAAAAAAGGAGAGAAAAATATGAAACTTGCACTCAAAATGTTATAAAATCAGAAACAAAAACTGAAACAGCACCTCCACCACCAAGCACAGAAAGATTAGCACCTGAAAAAGAAGAATCAGCTAAATTCTTAGGTATGCCTAAAGCAATTGGAATTACAGTAGCAGTTGTTGGTGGTTTAGCTTTAATAGTTGGTGGAATATTTTTAGTAAAAAAAATAAGAAAATAAATTAATTAAAAATAAATAAAATGGAAGATTTAGATTTAATAAATTCAGACCTTTTGGGAGAAGAATATTCTGATGCTATTGGAAAAAAGCTAAGAGATAAATTCAAAAAAGGCAAAGATAAAATAAAGGATAAGATTAAAAAAGGTAAAGATAAAATTAAGGACAAAATAAAAAAGGTAACTACTAATTTAAAAGATAAAGTAGGTAAAGCAGGTAAGAATTTTCGTAACAATTTCCGTAGAGTTATGAGAAAAGGAATATTATTTAATATTAAAAATAATATTCATGGTGTAGCATCTAAATTATATCCTGCTGTTGGTAATACTGATGTTGTAAAGCAAAGAAAATACAAGGCTAAATTCGTTAATTCTTCTAAATCTATTTATAGTAAATTAGTTTCTAAGTGGAAAAATCTTGGAGGCAGCGAAGATGAAATTAAAAATGCAATTATAGAGGGCAGTAAAAAAAGATTTTTAAAAATGCCTTATAAATCAGCAGATGGGAATAATGGTTTAGATTTCTATTCATATTTTGCACCTGATTGTAATATTTATTATAGTCAAGATGGTGATGAATATAGTTATGTAGAGGGAACATTATCTGCCGAAGGAGATGTAGAAGAAGTTCCTTCGCAAGAAGAAGAAGTAAAAGGAATTAGAGCATTTTTCGCATGGCTTAAAGGTGTATTTAAAAAAGAGGGAGCTGATGAAAATCCTTTTGAAGAAGGCTCTCCCGATGGTAAAGAATTTGATAGTGATAAAAAAGAAGATGCAGGTAACGAGCCATCTGAATCAGAAGCAAATAATGATATTATAAACGAAGTTGAAAAAACAGCTTCAGAAGATGATGCAGGTGGTGCGACAGATAAATCAAAAGAAGAAGATGATAGCGATGATGCAGAAGATAAATTCTTAGGTATGCCTAAAGCAATTGGAATTACGGTAGCAATTGTAGGCGGTTTAGCATTAATCGTTGGTGGAATATTTTTAGTTAAAAAATTAAGAAAATAAAAAACAATAAAAACAATTAAAAAGTAAAAATTATGAAAAAAAATTTATTAATCGGATTAGGAGCAGTAGCAGTAGCAGGTATAGGTTACTACTTATGGAAAAAATCTAAGGGAGAAACCAAATCAAATGCAGCAGGAGAAGTTTGTAACAAAAACCGTTCAAATAAACCTTGTTTAGATTGGCTACAAGGAAAAGGATGGACAAACATTCCAAAATAAATATTAATATAGTATAATTGTTTGATTTACAATAAAATATAAAATGCTCGCCTTGTTAATAAGGTGAGCAATAAATAATTTATTAACAAAATTTTTTTAAAAATGAGAGATTTAGACTTATTAAATGCAGATGGTCTTGATGAAAGCATATTAAACACTAATGGTGTTTATTCCAGTGCGGATGGCGAAGATGATAAAGAATATGAGGATGAAGAAAATACTGATTCCGAACCATCAGATGAGGAAGGCGTTTCAGAGGAAGAATTACCAAAGTATAGAGCTTTAGTTAAAAATAAAAAATTAGAACTTAAAGCGCAATATGGTAAAGCTAAAATATCTATTGGGGAATGTGGTATCAAACCATTAAATCCAGATATTAAATACCCTAATGTGATATGTCTTTGGGATTGTTCAAAATCTAAAAACTACAATAAAGATTGTTGTGCGACTAATAGAAATCAAGCTGTTAAAAGAGCAGAACAAAGAAAAAATATAGAATCTTGGGAGAAATGTAGGGCTACAAACAAAGGTATAATTAAATGGGGTTGGAGAAAGAAATGGAGAGAATTTAAAAAATCAGGAGGACTTGCTCAATTAAAATTACAAGCCAAAGGTTTAGCTCCTATTCCAAAGCCTGTAACTGCTCCTGTAAATACAACAGTTGCACCTAATGTTGTTACTGCAAGTACGCAGCCTAAAGCGACAGTTACATCTGTTTCTATACCAAAATCAGTTAAAAGTTTAGAAGGATTAACTCCTAAAAAATCAGATAAGTCTGATGTAAAAGAAAAAGATTCCGAAACTATTGATAAATCTACTGTTGAAAAAACAATAGAAAAAGAAATTGAAACTATCAATGATAAATTCTTAGGTATGCCTAAAGCAATTGGAATTACAGTAGCAGTTGTTGGTGGATTAGCTTTAGTTGTTGGTGGAATATTTTTAGTAAAAAAACTAAGAAAATAATTATTTTACTAATTTATATTAGTTACTTTTTTTAATTTTATAAAAAAAATAAATAAATGAATAATCTCGATAAAAGAATATTAGAAATAACGAAAGTTTATGATAATAACGGAGAAACTTACGATAGATATACCGTTTTTACTCCTGATGGGGCGGTTTATGGAATGAGTGAGGGTGGAGAGGGATTTAATCAGTATATTGGAGATTATACAGAAGTTGAAATGGGCGAACATTTAGGAACTAAATTAGATAGCGTTCCTGAAAGCATTAAAAATGCTGTTTTAAATAGAATGGTAGATTCTCAATTTGTTGATTTATTTCAATATTATGAATTAATGCCTGAAAATGTTTCATCTATTTTTAATATGTATTACGAAATGGGTGGAAATGAATGGGATTATGATAACCTGAAAAAATTAGAAGGAGATTTAGAACAATTAGGTTATACTTTTGATTATGGTTTAGATGCAGAACCTTATGGATTAAGACCTATTGAGTTATCTTTAAATCAATTAAAGGATTTTGAAGAATACGAAAATGGAGGCGAAATGAATGACTACACTAAATCTTTAGGAATGGTAAGAGTTAAATTCGCAGACTCAAAATATAATTATGAAACTAATGTAAGCTCAACTACAACCGAAGAACAAGCTCGTAATTATTTTGTAGGAAAAATGTTTGATGTAGGAGTATATCCAAATGAAAATATGCAAAAAGTAATTGATATTGATTTTTATGAAAAAGGAACATACGCTAAAGGCGGTGGAATAAATTCAGGCAGAGATAATTTGTTCAAGTCGCAAGAACCACACGAACAAAAATATAAAAGAAAGCGTGAATGGAAAGAATACAAAAAAGAGGGTTGGTTTGGCGATTGGTATAGAGATGGAGGAGAAATTGAAAACAAGATAAATGATTTATATGCAAAATCTAATTTCATTAATGATGATTTTAACTGGAAATTGAAATTATTGGAAATGCTACAAGACCAATCTATTGAAGCATATAACATATACCAAAAATTATCAAAAGAACAAAAAGAAGATGTTTTGCAAGAACAATTTGAAGTTGATAATGATATGGGTAGTGATGGTGATGGAGATATAGAAACTTCAAGAGAAAATCTTAATATTCTTTTAGAAGATGCTAAAAACGGAAAGAAATACGCTAATGGTGGTGGGATTGAGCGACCTTTTACAAAAGATAAGGTTTTCAAAAAAGACAATATCTCTGTTCAAAGAGTTGGAGGTAGTGATATGTGGGAAGTTGCAATTAATGGCAAACCTATGGGTAGAGTTTTAGGCGCACAAACATTTGAATATGCTATAAAAAAAGCTGAAAAAGAATTTAAAAATAAATACGCTAATGGCGGTGGGGTTGGAGAAATAGATATGAATGATATTGAAAAACAAGCTAATTTCTATACAGATGAATCAAGGTGGGCAACTAAACCTACTATTGAAAAATTTGAAAAAGAAATAAGGGAATATCAAGATTTAAAATTACAACTTGATAATAAAGAAATTAGACCTTCAAAAATTATCGGAAGTGGATTTAAACCTCAATACGCAAGACCTTTAGCTTATAAGTGGATTAATGAAAGAATTTTAGTAGCAAAAAGAGCAATTGAAATAATTATAGAAAGACAAAAACAATCTAAAGAGGAAGATATTTCAAATCTACAAAAGAAAATAGATTATATAAATAAAAACTATGATGGAGTAACTGCATCAAAAACTTATAGTGATAATAGAATACAAGTAGTTAGCCCTTATTTCAATACTTTGAATGAAATTAAAAGAAAAGAGTTTGAAGGTAGTGGATTAATGGAAAGATACGGGAACACAAACTCTTATGTATTGTACTCAAATAATATTTATGAAATAGGCGGTAGTGTTGGCAATTTTTCAGAATACTCTAATGATGCTTTAACCGATGCTATTATTAATCTTTCAAGATTTGAAAATACAGAAGATGATATTCAAACTCTAAAAGAGGAATTGAAAAAAAGAAAAGAATCAATTAAATTGGATAGCATAGAAGAAATGGTAAAATCAAATCTTTTCAATGGCGAAATATCTTGCGAAAAATTAACTGAAATTATTGGTTGCAAACCTAATTACCCTTATCAAATTGTAGGTGCAATTAAACTCGAAAAATGTTATTTAAGACCTTATTATAAATTAGTATAAAATAAAAAATCATGGCGTTAGATTTAACAAATACAAATAAATTAGACCAAAGTTTTTCAAACTTAGTGGACTATGTTCCAACTTTATTGCCACAAGGCGATAGATTAGAAGATAGTTTTGGGGGTTCGGCAAGATACCCTGCGTTTGATGAAATGAATAACTTTAGAAATCCAGTAGTCCCTAATTATTTTATGGCAGGAAATGAAGTTTATGAATCAACTCCATACGGATATTATTTAAGTGCGAATGGGGATTATTATTATTCAAATGCGGAAGCAGGACAAATTGCAAAAGGAGTTGGAGATACTGCACAAGGTATTGGTAAAGTAGCACAAGCATCAGCAACTAAAGATTCTAATAAACTTGAAATAGAAAGATTAGCAAAACTTAGATGCGGTAAAAAACCAAAATGTGTATTTGGTGGTAAATGTGGCGACAAAAAGAAAGCATATCAAAAATGTATTTCAGAAGTTCAAGACAAATACAATTTGGAAAAATCTCAAGGTAAAGAAAGCGGATTAGATTTGGAAAAACAAAAAATAGATTTAGAAAGACAAAAAATAGATTTAGAAAGACAAAGAATAGACACAACAAGTAGAAAAATGGAAGATAGTGATAAATTCTTAGGTATGCCTAAAGCAGTTGGAATTACGGTAGCAGTTGTTGGTGGTTTAGCTTTAGTTGTTGGTGGAATATTTTTAGTTAAAAAACTAAGAAAATAATGGCAATTGTAGGACTAATATCAAGGGGTGTTGGATTTGCTTCAAAAGGAGTAGGTAAAATTGCTGAATCTTCTGCTAAAAAAGACAGTAGAAAAGATGAAGTTGCAAGATTAATACAATTTAATTGTGGAAAGAAAAGAAAGATTTGGTTTTCAAAATCTAAAAAAACAAAATGGGAAGATTGTTCAAGAAAAGTACAAGAAAAATATGATTTGGAAAAATCAAAAGATAGAGAATCTAACTCTGAATTAGAAAGACAAAAATCAGAGTTGGAAAAACAAAAAGCAGAATTGGGAAAAAAAGAAGAAATACCAACTGAAAACATTCAAGTTAGTGATAAATTCTTAGGTATGCCTAAAGCAGTTGGAATTACAGTAGCAATTGTTGGTGGTTTAGCTTTAGTTGTTGGTGGTATATTTTTAGTTAAAAAATTAAGAAAATAAAAAAATGAATTTTACTATACCGAGTAATGGATTGCCTTTTACTATAATTTTAGGAATAGAAACAAAATCTCCCGAAGAAATTAGTGTTGTTGCAAAAGATTTTAGTAAGCCAAATACTTATTATATAAGTAGAAAAGGAACAGTAAATGGTTATCAGGAATATGAATTAAAATTCCCTCAAACACCAAGATTATTAGTTTTTTCAATTTTCAATACTAAAAAAGGAAATACTCCAAATGATGAGGATAAATCTTTTTCAATTGTTAAATTTGATGCACAAGAATTAAAAACATACCCTCTTTGGGCGGATAAAGACATTCATAACTTCGTGAAATTTGCAAAAGAATTTTCCGCAAATGCAAGTGTTATTTCGGCAGGAGATAGAAAACCAAGTATATATCGCTCTAATGATGGTAAGTTTTGCATTGACTATTATAACAAAATTAGAAATAGAAAAACGGGAGAGTATGTTTCAACACCTGCAAGAATAGGACATAATACTGGTATTATTGAAATTTCAAAATCAGATTTTGAAAAATATAGTATTCCTATGAGGTTAGTTATTTTATTACATGAATTTTCTCATAAATACATGAATCCAAAAATAGGCAGAGAAATTAGCGATGAAGTTTCTGCTGATATTAATGCTCTAAACATTTATTTATCTTTAGGCTATCCAATGATAGAGGCACAATATGCTTTTCTAAAAGTATTTAAAGGTGCTAATAACGAATTAAATAAAAAAAGATATTTGATTTTGGATGACTTTATGAAAAAATTTGAATCAGGGGAATTGGAAAATAAGACAATGACATCTCAATCACTAAAAAAATAATGTGGAATCTTGTTGGCAGCCTGAAATTGAAAAGGTTAAAATAAAAAAAAGTGTAGCTGAAAAATACGGTTTAGATGGTGATTACGATGAAATGCTTTTCACTATTAACAACCCAACAAGTTCAGATGTATATTTTGATTTATTTCAGCCTTTTGTTGTGGAGCAATATAATGTTCCAAATACTCCTAATGGATATATTCAGCCACCTATTGTTTCAGGAAGTCCAATTCCTCCTACTCCTTTGCCTCCACCTATAACGCCTGTTTTTTGGATTGGCGGTAGTGAAGATTATAACGAAACAGTAAGAGATTTTGTATATTCTCCTGCTTGGGTAAGAAGAATTTATTTTTATTCTAAAAATCAATCAAACTTAAATCAAGTAATTCAGCATTTATACAAAGATGCAAATGGTAATAGAAGAATATTTCCAGTATTTCCGAGTTTATCAATAGGAGTAAATCAATTTCAAAATTGGATAGGGCAAGTTAATTTTGATACTGCTAATTGTATTTTAGGAGTTAATCAATGGTTTAGGCAATTTTTTGTAGAAGCAAATTCAGAAATAGGTTTATTGTTAATTTACAAGCAAATAGACAAATCAAATATGTTATCATCTGCTCCATGTGTTTGTCCTAACAAGTTAAGAAAGTGGAGTGAAAAAGATTTAGTATTGAATGATTATACAGTAGGAAGTCCATTTAAGCAAAATATGTTTAAGGGGCAAAAAGAATTAGCGGTAAAACCTTTTGATTTTTCTATTCTAAAAGAGTACACTAACTCTTGATTGTTAGAAAGAATGTTTAAAAATAAAATTGTTTTTAAATTAAATAAATAGTAGTTAATTAGTTAAATTTACAACCAAAACAAAAAATCATGGCAAAATCAACAAAAAACGCAAACAAATCGAGAATGGAAATGATTCAAAAAGAAGCAAAAGCAATTTGGGCGACAGGCAAAGTGAAAAAATATTCAGATGCGGTTAAGAAGGCTTGTGAGGTTTTACGCAAACAAGGGAAATTGTAATATGAAAAAAATACAAAATACCATTGTTGATATATCTTCTATATCTTGTAATAAAGATATAGAAAATGCGTTGATTGGTATTTATAAAATTACATCTCCAAGCAATAAAGTTTATATAGGTCAATCTAATGATTTATATAGTAGATTTTATATTTATAAAAAATTACATTGTAAAAAACAAATTTATTTATATAATTCTTTATTAAAATATGGCATAGAGAATCATAAGTTTGAAATAATACATATTTGTAAAGAAGAAGAATTAAATTATTTAGAAATATATTATTCAAATATATATAAATCAACTGATAGAGAGTTTGGTTTAAATTTAAGAGAATGTGGTGGTGCTAACGGAAAACATAGTGAAGAATCAAAATTAAAAATGAGATTATCTTCATTAGGTAAAAAAAAGAGTAAAGAATCAAGATTAAAAATGAGTTTGTCTAAAAAAGGGGTTAAACCTTTTATAACTGGAAAACATCATTCTAAAGAATCAATATTAAAAATGAGTTTATCAAAAATTGGTAAGCCAAGTAAATTAAGGGGTATTAATTTAAGTGATGAATGTAAGAAAAAAATAAGCGAATCACTAAAGGGAAAAACACCATGGAATAAAGGAAAAAAAATGACAGAGGCTCAAACTATAAATATGAAAAAGCCCATGAGCGAACAGGCTAAAATAAATATGAGATTGTCAAAATTAGGAAAAAAACAATCTCCAGAACACATTAAAAAAAGAATTTCTGGAAGAAAAATATTTATGACAGATGAAACTAAAAAGAAATTAAGTGAAATGGCAAAATTGAGATTATCTAATAAGAAAAATACATTTTTTGGAAAAAAACATAGCGAAGCAACAAAAAAAATTATGAGTGATGTAAGAAAACTTTATTGGGAAAATATAAAAAATAAATGAAAAACGTAAGATTAAAAAAAAAATAAAATAATGAAACATTGGGATAAATACGATTTAGGTGGAGTTTTTGATGTATTTGATTTTGATAAAAAAATGGCATTAATAAATCTTGATATGATTTATGAGTATGCTGTTAAATTAGATATTATCGTAACCGAAGAAAGTAATTTAGAAGAATGGGTAAAGATGAAACTTACTCGTATTGAACAAAATGTTTCCGATGTTGCACACTCATTAGAGGGCTGGGAAAAATTTGATGAGGGAGGAATGATATTTAAAAAACAACTTTTATCAATTTCAAAATACGCTAACAAGTTAATTGAAATGATTAAAGGCGGTTCTAAGTTAATGTCATGGCAAGAGAATAAATTAGCTATATCAGCTAATGATATTGATAACTTATATCATCATTTAGATTATAAAATTGGCAATAGAGCAAGTCAAAAAAAATTTGCTACTGGCGGAATAATGAAATATCCTGATTTAAGTTCAGAAACTCCTATTGTTATAAATGAGCCTAATAATCAAAAGATTAGCGAAATTGATATTGCACTTATTGATATTACACTTGTTCGTCAAGATTTTGGCATTGAAAAAACAAAAATTGGTAGTTCAAGAGATGCTTACGAAATTTTTAAACAACTTTGGAATAAAGAAAGCATAAATGTTCGTGAAGAATTGAACGTATTGTTTTTAAACAATGCAAATGAGCCAATAGGATATTATGAACATACAAAAGGCGCAATTAATTCTACTTTAGTTGATGTTGAAATGATTGGTGCTTTAGCTTTAAAAACATTATCTAAAGGTGTAATTTTAGCACACAATCATCCAAGCGGAAATAATAGACCGAGCGAAGCAGATATTAAATTATATCAACAAGTTAAAACTGCATTAAAAATGTTTAATGTAACCGTTTTAGATAGCATGATAATAGTTCCAAATTCAGATAATTATTATAGCCTTGCCGATAATGGATATGAAATGGGAGGAATGGTTTTGTCAAACAAGGAAATAATTAAAAATATTGATTTTTCTGACAATACGGATAGAAGGCTTGGTCGTTATGATTTCTCTTTTGAAACAGAAGATAGCGAAGGCGCATCAATTCTTGATTATGATGGTTATATTATTGAAGCACCATCATCAAGTAGGATGAATGACGAAATTGAATGGGGACAAAATGTACCCGAAGATTGGGAAAATGCTGAAAAATACATATTAGATGAATTTTATAATTGGAAATTAAAGAGATTTAAAAATGGCGGTGGGGTTGAAAGTAAAATTTTAATAGCTGAATATAAAGATAATAGTTACTACTTTGAACCAAAAACGGGAAAATTTTACATTAATATTGTTGATGTATTAGGGAATAGATGGAATACAATAAAAGCGAATACTATTGAAGATATTGACACTTCAAAATGGAAATTTACAAAAAAAGGATTAGATTTATTTCCAGAAGTTATGGAATACGCCAATGGCGGTGGGGTTGGTCATGGTATAAGTAAATATCAGGTAGGTTATGTAAATGAATTAGAAAACAACCCTAAATCAAAATCTTTTTGGACAGATAATTTAAAAGAAGCAGAAGAATTTGCAAAAAGCATAAAAAGAGGTTATTCTAAAATATCAAAATTAGAAAAAAATGGATATAATAGTTTTGAATATTACATAGATGGAATGGCAACTTATATGCAAGATTATTTTGATACAATTCCTAAAAGATACGCCAATGGCGGTGGGGTTGGGAATTATAAAGTAGGCGATACGTTTATTGGAAATCCCAACGCAAAGTACGATGAAAGTTGGCAGTTATATAAGCCATCAATATCATACGTTATAGATAATAAAACAAATAAAATTATTTCAATACATAATACACCTTATGAAGCTATTAAAGAAAGGGAAATATTGTCTGTAAAATTAAATAAACCAAATTTAAAATTACACTATGAAGTTAAACCTAAAGAATACTACAAAGAAACAGGCGGTGGAATCGAATACCAAGATGATTTAAAATCAGCATCAAAAGAATTTTCTAAATCTGCTGAAATGTTAGTTCGTGAAAATTTACAGAATGGCGAAATCTGTATATGTAAATTAACAAAAATATTAGGACATGAACCAAACTATCCAAAACAAGTTATAGGTAGTTTAGTTTTAGAAAAAGCATATTTAAGAAATTTTTATAAAATTTAATTTTCAAAAACCCAAAATAAAAATGGCAAAGAAGAAAAAAGCAAGTGCTAAAGATAAGGCAGTAAAAGCAAAACCAACTGGTTATCGTTTCAAAACAGATGGAATTGATGCTCTTACTAAAAAAGATGGAACTTTAAACAAAAAAGGTAAAAAATTAAGATTTAAAAGACCATTGAAATCTGAAATTGAAAAATTTAAAAAAGATAGTGATGGGAATTATCCTGATGATGTAAAACAAATTTATCACGAATCAAGAGATGATAAAAAACATTCTGACGATAATTTAAAAAAGAAATTTGAGCATGGAGGCGAAACGGTAGTTGAAATGAGCATGGAAGATATGAGAATAGCTTTAGGTCGTGAGCCTAAATATCCTTATGACTTCATAAGTGGAAAAAAATATGTTAAATGCTTTTTGAAGCCTTATTATAAATTAGAACAAAAAGGTCATGAATAAAAATACAAAAGGGATAATCGCAGTTGCAGCGACATTAGGATTAATAGGTGCAGTTTATTATTTTTTAATATATAGAAATTCTGATAAGAAAAACTTTGATGATGTTGCAGATAATTTAGGGGGAGCAAAACTGATTAATTCAGCTAAAGATACAGTTATGGTTGATTTTAATAACGGTAAAAATCAAGCTGCTTTTTTCAATAATAATAGATTTTCTATTACTACAAAAGGAATAACTGGATATTTAAAAAAAGGAACTTATCTTGATGGTGGAAAGAAACTAATTATTGACGAAGGAAATACTATTGAGGGTAATTCTATTTGGGAAAATTTAAACAAGGCAATAATTTAATATGAAAACAGGAGAATATTTCACTCAATTGCCTCAATGGGCAAAAGGTACAATAGCAGTAGTAATTGTAGGTGGTATAGGTTTTATTGGTTATAAAATTTATAGAAAAATAAAAGACATTGAAGAAACGCAAGAGGTAAAAGCTACCGTTAAAGATGCTAAATCTATGTATGAAAAATTGAAAAAAGAAGGTAAAAAACTTAGTGATAGCAATATTTCAGCATATAGTTCATTAGCAAATTACATACAAAAACAATTTGATGGATGTGAGGCAATAACTACCGAAGCAATGGTTGTAAGTTCAATAATCAAATTAGTAAAAGCTCCTATTGATTGGTATTATTTAGTTAAAGAATTTGATGTTAGAGATATTAGTTATTGTGGTTCTTTTGGGCAAATTAGTGAAAAATATCCTCTACCTGAATTGTTAAAAGAACAAACAGATTATTTAACTACTGGTAAAGTTTTAAGAGAGCATTTGAAGAAAATTGGAATAACGCTTTAATAAATAAAAAACAAATAAAATAAAAACAAAATGAGAACTTTAGGAAAAGTAACAGATGCAACTGTAATCGTAGGAAGTTTAGTAGTTGGTTATGGTGGAATTAATGCTTTAATCAATGGAGTTAAAGGCAAAAGCGCAGGTGTAATTGCAGTTGGTGCATTAACAACTCTAATTGCGATTTATGCTTTTAAGGAAGCTATGCAAAAAATTCAAGAATAATTTATTAAAATATAGCAAAATGAACAAAAAAGTAATTTGGATTGGAATTGCATCGGCATTATTAATAGGCGGTGGTGTATTTTGGTGGATGAGAAATAAAAATAAACTTACTAATGAGCCAAAAAAAGAAGAAGAAGGAAAAGGCACAAATGAAACAACTACAACAACTTCAACAACTTCTTATGATTCAACAGGATTTAACCAAGAACAAGGAGATGCTTTTCGTGTATGGATGAATAAAAATTATCCTGACTGGCGTTTTAATGGAGATAAATTAGACCCAATAGGTAAACCTGATAACTCAACAATTAGAGCAGCTTATAAAGAATTTGGCTCTGCTTATAAAGATGATGTTAAAAAATTAGCAGAACAGATTAATTTGCCAAATGAATTATCAAAATACAAAGATAAAAGATTTATTGCTAAAAAATTAATAAATTCTTTTACATCAGAATACACTACAAAGCCTTATATTAAAGGTGGCGGAGATGGTAGAGGCAATTTTGAACAAGGTCAATATGTTGGCGTTTTAATTGATTTAAAGAAAGACCCATTAAAAAATAAAATTGTAGCAAAATTTAAAAACATATCTTCTTATCCTAAAGATATAAACGATAAGGCTATGTTTGAATTTTGGGTTAATTGGGCTGATGTAATAACTGCAATATAAAATGTATTCTAACTTTTCCGATAATGAAGTAATTCGTAAAGGGAGGAAAAAAGTTTATGAAGTTGTAAAAAAACTTGAACTTTTACTCCCTAATGGGAATACTGATGGCGTTCTCAATGAGGGAGATGCTATTTATGTTATTCAGAAAGTTAAAAAGGGAAATCAAATAATATATCGTTTTCGTGTAATTAAATTTGCAAACACAAATAAAGAGCAAAAAATTTATTCGGGAGCAAAAGAAAACTTTAAACAATATTTTGAAAAAACTTCAAGTATTGAGGGAGATAAAAAAAATAATTACACAATACCAAGTATTACAGGTTTAGGCGGTGGAATATTAGCTTATTTTGTTGCTGAAAGATTTGGAAAGAATAAAATAATGTATAGTTTAGGTGGATTATTATTAGGTGTAACGGTAGGATTGTTTATATTAAAAAGTAAAAAATGAATAATAAGAATAAATTAATTATTGGGGGAGCAGTAGTAGTTGCTTTAGCGTTTGGGTTGTATTTAGCATTTAGAAGAAAGCCAAAACCAAAACCTAATTTAAGTCCTGAAAAAGTTTTCAAAGATGCTTATGATAATTTGCAGTTTGAATTTAACAAAGATGTTATCAAACCGAGTTCATTTCCTTTTTTAGATGAAATAGTAAATGTTTTAAGAGAAAAAGAGTGGAATTTAAAATTAGAAGGTCATACTGATAATAAAGGTTCGGCTGATTATAATTTAAAGCTATCTAAAGCAAGAGCAAACTCTGTTAAGAAATATTTAGAAGATAAAGGTATAAAACCTACAAGAATTGAAGCAGATGGATTTGGTAGTACAAAACCTATTGCAGATAATTCAACCGAAGAAGGTAGAGAAAAAAATAGGAGAGTAGAGTTTAAAGTTATAAAAGAAGTTGTAGATTTGACAAAAAGTCCTTTAGCGAATCCAATAAAAAACACATTAAGTAATCAATTAGTTTAAATTATGAACAATACAACAAAAACTATTTTATATGTTGTGGGTGGTTTAGCACTTGCGGTAGGAGGATATTTTCTTTATAAGAAATTTTCAAAAAATGAACCTAACATAGATGAAAATAAAGTAACAGCAGAATCAAAACAAAGTAAAATACAATTTGTAAGAGAATAAAATCATGGCAAAATTAAAAATACCTGCAACAACTTTAAAATTCTATGAAGCTAAACAAATTCCTTTGATTAAGGATAAAATTGAAGATGTCATAGTAACTAAGTATGGTAAAATAATTAATAATATTTCTAAAATTACTGGATTGAATGATGAAATAATAAAAAGTTTCATTTTCATTGAATCAGGTGGAAAGGAAACTGCTGAAACTGTTTATGCCATCGGGATTATGCAGGTTGGTTTGGCGACAGCATCAGATGCCTTAGTTTACGAAAAATCAAGTGGTAGATTAAGCAACGATGAAGAAGAAATATTGAAAAAGCATTTAGGTAGCAAGATGAAAAATCTTGAAAAACTAAAAAAGAATCAAAAAAGTACAGGTAAAACGTGGATTGGTAAAAAAGAATTATTTAATCCTGAATTAAACATTCTGATAGGTAGTATAATAATTAAGCAATTAGCCGATGAGTTTACTGAAAACGGAGTTCCTCGTTTAGATAAAGTTGCAGTAATTTATAATGCAGGTCGTTATGGTAAAATAGCTAAAAAAACTATTAATCATAAAGGTAGTGTAGAGGATTTGGTTTCAATTTTACCTAAAGAGCCATCTGCTTATATAACAAAATTAGTAGGTACAAACGGATTATTAGATATTTTAATTTAATGAACTTTAAAAATATTTTAAATAGTAAGGCAACAAAAGTAACAGCATGGGTTGTTCTTCCAACAATTTTAGTCGGAGGATATTTTGCTGTAAAATACTTTATTGATAAAAGAAATAAAAGTAAAGACGAACAAAAGTTAAATGAATTAAGAGAGAGGTACAAAAACATAAATAACCTTGATGAGTTCTTTGAGGGGATTAAATATCTCGAACAACCTATTCAGTTTGGTTATGATTTAAGTAAATTAGTTGATAAAAAAGAAACCATCGAGAAAATGAAATTTGAAGATGTTAAAAGTTTTTACGATATAATTTATAAGACACTAATAAATAGAACGGAAGAAGAAAACAAAAAATTTCTTGAAATAATTTCAAAAATATACGAATGAGTATAATTAATAAAACAGAGGGAGAAAAGTATGGCATAAATCAAAATCAGTATTATTTGACTGAATTTGATTTAGTTAATGCTACTGGTTTGCCTGTAAGTTATGATTTATTTAATACAACAACTTTGACAAATGTTCAAACCGTACCTGCACCAACTTTACCTCCGAGTGTTGTTGGAACTCCTATTACTGTTGGAACTAATCCATTAGATATAGCCTACAATACCACGAACAATACTATGTATGTTATAAATCAAAGTTCTAATGATTTTAACGTAATAGATTGTAATACAAATTCAGTAATATTTACTTCTACCGCAACAATAGGAATACCTCAAGAAGTATTATATAATAGTATTAACAATACTATTTATATATATCTTAATAATAATCAAATTAGAGTTGTTGATTGCGCAACTAATTTAGACATTACCACAATTTTATTGCCTTTTTTTGGAACAAATGGTTTAGCTTTAAACACTACAAATAATACTATTTATGTAGTATCTCAACTTATATCAAGTGTTATTGGTATTTTAGATTGTAATACAAATACAATTATATCTACAATACCATTAGCTACAAGTTCATTGAGAATAGAATATAACACTACAAATAACGCTATGTATATCCCTGATACATTAACGAATGGCGTTTATGTAATAGATTGTTTTAGTAATACGGTTGTTGGTTTACCAATACCCGTTGGTGCTTCACCTATATATATTCAATATTGCCCATTTAATAACTGTATGTATGTAAGCAATAATGGCAGTAATGATATTTCAGTTATAGATTGTAACACTAATACAGTAATAGCTACAATACCTATTGGTGCTTCCCCTTTTGATTTGTCATACAATTCTCAATTAAATATAATATATGTTGCTTGTTTTTTTTCAAATACGATTGTTGAAATAAATGCAATAACTAATTCAGTAGCATCAACTATAAGTATGGCAGGTAGCCCAATAGCTTCTGCGTATAACAATTTAAGCAACACTTTATATACTGCTAATAACTCAAATAATACATCGGGATTTGTTTCCCCTGCTGTAACCACAACAACATACATAGGTGGTAGCTTTAATTATAACGACTTTGTAAGAGATTTACTATACAACCCTGTTAATGTTAAGCAATTTATGTTATATTCAAATAACATTGCTAACATAAATCAGGTAATATACGCAACAACAAAAGATGCAAATGGTAAGGCTTTTTACTATCCTAAATTCCCTGCTTTGTCTTTGAATGTTAATCAGTTCCAAGCATCAGTATCAAAAATTGATTTTGGTAATAGGGGTTTTACTTTAGATGCAAATACTTCTCTTTCAAACTTTACTATTCAGGGTCAATCGTCAGTTAAGTTGATTTTAGTTCAGCAACAGCTTGAAAAATCAAAACTTTTAACAAAAACTGATAATTTTGATTTATTTAGAAATAAAGTTAAGCCGATTAATGGAAATAAATTTGATAATTTAGTGCCATTATCAAAAGTTTCGGTAAAAGATTTCTTTTATCAGATTAAAAATGATATGTAAAATCACGATATTTGCAACATTCGATAAAAAATTAAAAAATGAATAAAGGATTAAGAAACGGATTAATAATAGGGGGTATATCTTTAGCTTTAATTAGTTTAATTGCATACTTTAAAAATCAATTCAACTTATTAAAAGATGCTTGTTATACTATTTCGGGTGGTATCATTCATACATTAGGATTAGATAACGTAAAAATTACTTTGTTTTTTAAAATTGTAAATGAAAGTGATTTAACAATAGAAATCTCAAATCTAAATTTTAATATTTATGTAAATAAATTATTTATAACTAAGATTAAAAAGATAGAAAAACAAACGCTTTATAGCAAATCGTCTACTACAATTAAACTTGACTTTGAGTTTAATCCAAAAGATTTATTAAGAGCAGGTTTAACCAATATAGCACCAATAATTTATGACAAAGAAAAACTTGTAATAACAACAAAAGGATATTTTTCAGCAAAAACAGGAGGAATTTCATTAAAAGAAATACCTTTTGAGGAAGATGTTACATTGCAAGAATTATTAACACCTAATCCAAACGCTAAAAAATGTGATTAAATTTGTTAAATTTGTCAAGTGAAAACCAAAGAAAATCAAAATAAAAATCAAATCAAACTAAATTAGACACTATGATTAAGGAAACACTAAAAAACGCAATTCGTTCATTGAGTAGCAAACACAAAATCAGCGAGAAGGAATTGAGAATTAAAATTTCTAAACCAAATGATAATCTTAAATACGAGATTATGAAAAATTCGGAAATTTTAGAGCAAACCAACATCGCAACAGCATTGAACTTAAATTCAATAGTTGCTTTTATGGTAGGAAATAAGTTAAATACAATTATTGATACTATTTCCAAAAAAAATTCAATACCTGAACCTTTAGTAAATGTAAGAATTTACACAAAAACTGATGATTGTGAACCGTTACTTTATTTATTTAAAGAAACAAACCCAGTAAAGCCATTAAATTTAGATGACTATATTTAATCGCTTTATGAAAAAATAAAATAAAAATGAGTTTTGATAAGAAACAACCAATATTTACCTACGTTTTATCAGCAGGTACTTTAACTATAAATGAAGAATTTGGTATTACAGCAGTTGCTTTAAAATTAACAGCAGGTGCAGGTACATATTCAGGAACAAAGCCTTTAGGCGCTATAAGTTCAGCTCCAATTCCACTTGTAGTTGGTGAGCCTGTAACAGTAAGTTCAGAACAATCTAAATACATTAGTGAATTTATAATTGATGCGACTGGCGGAACTATTGAAATAATTGCTCGTTAAACTTATTAAAACTTATTAAATGGAAATTTCAAATTTTGGATGGACAGGAACTTCGGGTGGAGGCGGTGGCGGTGGAAATGCTGTTATTTTGCTTGGAGCAGGTTCAGGTAGTTCATATCGTTGTGGGAATAGTAATAGTTCTTCGGGAATTTATTCAACAGCTTTAGGAGTTAATAATACTGCATCGGGTAATTATTCAAGCGTTGGAGGAGGGTATCAGAATACATCATCAAACTATTCCTCAACTGTAAGTGGCGGTAGAGGTAACACTGCATCTTGTGATTATACAACAGTTAGTGGAGGATATAATAATATAGCATCATGTAATCTATCAACCATTGGCGGAGGTCGTGGAAATACTGCATCAGGTGTTTACTCAACTATTAGTGGCGGATATAACAATATATCAAGTTGTGATTATACAATCGTTAGTGGAGGTTATTCTAATTCAGCAACTAAACCTTATACTACAATTAGTGGTGGCTGTTTTAACACAGCATCAAGTTTATTTGCTAATGTAGGGGGAGGAGCTAATAATACTTCAAATCAAAACTATGCTACAATAGGTGGAGGATGTGGGAATACAGCATCGGGTGTATATTCTTCAATAAGTGGTGGTCGAAATAATAATTCAAGTTGTAATTACACTACCATAAGTGGTGGATATTGTAATACTTCATCCGCTAATTATGCTACCATAGGTGGTGGAAGTGGGAATATTTCAAGTGCTTGTTTTTCAACAGTTGCAGGTGGATTCGCAAATACTTCATCGGGTAATTATTCAAACATTGCAGGTGGTCGTAATAATTCAGCGTCAGCAAATTACTCAACAATTAACGGAGGTCGTCAAAATACTGCATCGGGTTTATATTCTTCAATAGGAGGAGGGGATTCAAATCTTATAGATTATAAATACTCTTCAATTTTTGGTGGTTTTCAAAATAAAATATGTGCAGCAACTCCATATTGTGAAATAGTTGCTTGTTTACCTAATGTTATAGGCGGTGGTTATCAAAATTGTATATGTACTAATTCAACTCCTTATACTGGTGGAAAAACATATATTGTAGGGAACAATACAGTTTCGGGGGGATATAAAAACCTTATTCAATGTAGTACATCATCTAATACAATATCGGGTGGTTATGCAAATTGTGTAGATGGTGGCGTATCAAATATAGCAGCATTTTCTACAATTTCGGGTGGTTATAACAATATAATTTCTTGTTATACATCAACGATAGGTGGAGGTTCAGCTAATTCGGTTACTATTTATCGTTCGACTATTAGTGGTGGTTATGGCAATACAGTTTCAGGAATTGCAAGTGTTATAGGTGGCGGTGAAGGTAATATAGCATCGGCAGCAAACACGACAATATCGGGTGGTAATGGAAATACAGCGAGTTGCTCTTGCGGTACAATAGGTGGCGGAGCAAATAACGTGGCTTCGGGTGAGATAAGCACTATATCGGGTGGTATTTGTAATACAGCATCAGGGATTATTTCAACAATTAGTGGAGGTTATGCGAATTTAGTACAAGGTTTCTATTCTTTTGTTGGAGGTGGTCAATGTAATAATATTTGTAATTCAACAAGTGGATGTTATTCCGTAGGAGCAACAGTATCAGGTGGCGTTGGAAATAATACGACAGGAGGTACTTGGGATAGCACAAATAATTGTTTTTCAGTAGCACCAACAATTTGTAATGCAGGTAAATATTCAACTATTGGAGGTGGATTTCAAAATTTGACAACACAACAGTATTCGACTATAAGCGGTGGATATAATAATAACGCATCGGGTATTGGTTCATTCATTGGAGCTGGATATTTTAATACAGCATCAGGCAATTATTCAACAATAAGTGGAGGTTATTGCAATAATTCATCGGGTTGTACTTCTACAATAGGTGGTGGTTATCTAAACACAGCTTCGTGTACTTATTCTACAATTAGTGGTGGCTACGGTGGTTACTCTTATTTATATTCTCAAAACGCTTATTCAAGTGGATTTTTCGCATCTGTTGGTGATGCTCAATCTTCAAAAGTTATTGCAAGAAAATTAGCTACATTAAATTCAGCAGGAACATCTATATTATATCTTGATGGTACTTCTCAAACAATTTTACCAAACGGAAATAATAGAGCTTGGAACGTAATGGTTAAGTGGGTTATGGTTGCAACATCAGTTGGTACAGGTACAGTTATTGTTGGAGATGTTAAATATGCAACTGATACATTTTTCTTTAAACGTGTTGGTGGAACTTCAAGTATAAGTGGCGTACAAACAAGAGTTGCAAATCAATCAGATGCAACTATGAGTACATCTGATTTAACTTACGCAGTTGGTGGAAGTAATGATTTACAATTAACAATGGTTGCTCCAACAACAGCAAATGGCTCAACTTTTAGAATTGTAGCAAGTGTTTATTTTGAAGAAGTCGCTTGGTAATTTAAAAAATAAAAAATGTCTTTAGAATTTTTACAAACCGAGAATTTAAAACTTAATAATCAAGTAGCAAGTTATGTTTTGCAAAAAACTGATACTTCTACTTTGATTATAATGAATGTAGGTAGTGCAAATACGGTTACTATTCCAAATGATGCGACAGTAGATTTTCTATTAGGAACAAGAGTATATGTTCTCCAAGCAGGTGCAGGTCAAACTTCTATAAATGGTGGAGTTGGAGTTACAATAAATAGTCAAGGCGGTGTTTTAGATTTAATTGCTCAATACGCTATGTGTGAGTTAATAAAAATAGCTGCTGATACTTGGACTTTACAAGGAGGTATTACGGCAGGTGGTGGAGGAAATTCCACTTCTGATGCACTTTTCAACTATTACAATTTCGAGTAGTATTGTTGTCAATATTTACTAAATTATCGTATAGGATAAAGTTATAAAATCAATTTTTTTTTATCTTAACTTTGTTGAAAGTAGTTTAGAATAATGACTTTTCCTTATTCACGAATAGTAAACGCAGGTACACAAAATGTATCTGTTTCGGATGTCAATATATTATGTGATACATCTTCGGGTGCTATTAATCTAATACTCCCTAAAATAAGCGATATTATAAACTTTAATTCGAGGTCAGGATTTAATTTAGGCGGTAGCATATTCAATTTAACCGTTACAGATATATCAAATAACGCATCTGTTAATAATATAACTATTAGCACAAATTCAGGTGAAATTTTTTCTAATAACATTTCTAATTTGGTTATAAATCAAAATAATGGAAATGTTACTGTAAAACCTATTTCAGATACCTTGTGGAACGCAAATTTCACTTACACTACATCAGGTGGTGGTGGAGGAAATGATAAAAATTTTGTATATCAACAAATTACAAATGCAAGTAGTTGGGTGGTAAATCATAATTTAGATAAAAGATGTGCGGTTCAGATTGTAGATAATGATTTTCAAGAGATAATTGGTAATATAACTTGGTTAAATAATAATACTGTTAAAGTTGAATTTAATTCAGCAATAACGGGATATGTGTATTGTAACTGATTTAAAATAAAAAAACATTTTCCTCATGGTGAGGGAATATAAATAAAAAAAATAAAAAACAAAAAAAAATGGCAGTAGACAAAAAGTTTTTTGTAGATATTAATCTACAAGGCAATGCGTTAAACAACGCAACGATTGGTTCGAACTCTGATATGACCAAAGGTGGTTCATTTCAGTACAATGGAACAAGATTAGAATACTATAATGGTTCAAGTGTTCAACAAGTAGCTGACTTGTCTGATATTTCAGCAGTAACAGGTGGTTTGATTTTACAAACAGGTTATGATGCGTCAACAAACACTCCAGACATTACAGATGGTTCAGCTTTAAAAGGTTTCTTTTGGGTTGTAGAAACAGCAGGTTCTTTCTTAGGAGAATCAGTTCAAGTTGGTGATTCTTTAATTGCTAAAGTTGATGCTGCTGGTGCTTCTATTGGTGATTGGTTAATTATTCAAGGTAATGTAGTTATTGCTACTGATTCAGTAGATGGTATTGTAAGATTAGCTACACAAGCTGAGGTTGATGCTGGAACAGAAGGTGGTGCAGTTGTATTAACTCCTGCTACTTTTGCTGCTTCTTCTCAACTTGCTGACATTAATAATTCAATTAGTGGTTTAACAGATGATAAATTATCAAGAAATGGCAGTCAAGTAATGAGTGGCAGTCTTGATATGGATGGTAATGATATTAGTAATGTTAATTCTTTTATTGCTGGTGGTGTTAATACTAATGGTTTAACAGTAAATGAAGGTGGAGATATATATACTAATGCTTCACCTATTCATGATGCTAAATTAGCAAATGCTTTAGATGCTAATAGTAATGCTATTACTAATTTACCTGCTCCAGTAAACGGAGGTGATGCAGCTAACAAAGATTATGTAGATAATGCTGCTTCAACTGCACAATCAAATGCTGAGGCAAATGCTTCTGCTGATGCTACTGCAAAAGCTGATGCTGCACAATCAAATGCTGAAAGTTTTGCTACAACTGCTGCTAACACAGCTCAAAGTAATGCTGAAACATTTGCTACAAATGCTGCTAATACAGCAGAATCAAATGCTAATAGTTACACTGACACTGGTCTTGCTACTAAGTTAGATTTAGCAGGTGGTACTATGTCGGGCAATATTGAGATGGGTGGTAATTCTGTAACGGATTTAGCAAACCCAATTGCTGATAATGATGCTGCCAGTAAGATTTATGTAGATACTGCTGCTTCAACTGCACAATCAAATGCTGAAGCAACTGCTTCTGCTGATGCTACTGCAAAAGCTGATGCTGCACAATCAAATGCTAATTCTTATACAGATGGTTTAGCTGCTACTAAGTTAGATTTAGCAGGTGGTACTATGTCGGGTAGTATTGACATGGGAGGTTATGATATTAGTAATGTTAATGATATAGCTGCTGCAAGTTTAAGTGGTATAGCTGGTCAAGATATATCTTTGAACAATAGTATCAATGCTAATGGAAATAACATTAGTAGCGTAGGATTAACATCAGCATCTTTAGTAGATTCATTAGATGCTAATGGTAATGCTATTACTAATTTACCTACTCCTATCAATGTAGCTGATGCAACTCCTAAAAAATATGTAGATGACACTGCTGCACTTGCTCAGGGAAATGCAGAAGATTATGCGGATGCTGGTCTTGCTCTTAAATTAGACTTAGCAGGTGGTACTATGTCAGGTAATATTGACATGGGTAATAATGTTATTTATAATGCAGAACAAATAAAAGGAAATGAAGTTCATACAAATTTACTTTCCAGTATAGACGTTAGTGATACTATAAATGTTGTTTCTAACTTAGACTTCCAAAATACTAATACTATTAACAACTTACCTGAACCAACATCTGCTCAAGATGCTGCTACTAAGAACTATGTAGATACTCAATTAGGTAACGCTGTATTTAGTGGAACATTTGCTGATACTGATTGGACTTATGATGCTGTAAAAGGTTATTACTCTTTACAAGTAGCTCATAACATTGAATCTGCTTCTCCAAAAGTATCTGCTTATGTTTCAGGTAATTTAGTAGAATTTGCAGTTGAACTTTATAATGTTAATACAATTATATTAAAATCTAACATTGCTCCTCCTGCATCTGTAAGTGTAGGTGTTTCTAAATAAAAATTAAATAATCCCCTCTTGAAATATAGAGGGGATATTTTAAAAAAAAAACTTAATTATTAAATTGATTTAGTTTTTTTCGTTTTTTATATATTTGTGTTAAATAAATAATAATGTCTGAAAGAAAATTTTTTGTTAATGTAGATTTGCAGAGTAACCAAGTGGTTAATCTAAAGGCTGATACTTTGGATATAACGCAAAGCCCTGCAAGTTCTAATACCAAGCGAATTGTTTATTGGAATGGAGAATATTATTATTCAAATGGCACAAATTGGTTAGTATTAGGAGGTGGAGGAGGAAGCGGAACTGTTACTGATGTTACTGCAACTGAACCTTTATCTTCAAGTGGGGGTGATACTCCCGATATTAGTATTTCACAATCAAATAACACGACTGATGGTTATTTATCTTCAACTGATTGGAATACTTTTAATGAAAAACAAAATGCTTTAGGGTTTACCCCTGAAAATGTTGCTAATAAATCAACAGATATTAATTTAGGAAATAGTAATACTCTATATCCTACACAAAATGCAGTAAAGGAATATGTGGATAATAAATTTGAAAATTATGCTCCACCTGCTGTTAATTTATTCAATTACTATAATTATATTTGAATTTTAAAAATAAAAAATACATAAAAAATGATGACATATCCTGCGCCTGATGGGCATATAATTGAGAGTGTTCCATTACCTGATGAAGTTGTATATCTTTGCGACTATATGGGAGATGATGGAGTGTATTACTCTTATGAAATTAAAGGAGCTGCAACTCCTATTGGTATTCAAGGAATACACATAAATAGAATAGTGCAGAACAATAATGTTGCTATAACTGTAAAAGAGTTTAGCGAACAAGAACTAATAGATTATCAAAACGAAAACAAACCCCCTCAAATAATTTAATCGATGCCAGTAAACACCACACCCATATTTATCCTTCAAGGTAATTTTACACCTGCGAGAATAGCAGCCGCTAATAGTGATAATAGCGGAGGAGGAACACTTGTTGATGTAGTAACAGCAGGTGCAAATGGCGCAAGAGTAGATGGCATCAGGTTTAATAACTCTGGTGCTTCAACAACTGCCTCAACTGCGACAAGAGTAAATATGTTCTTAACAACAGGAGCAACAATACGACTTATAGGACAAGTTTTATTTCCTGCTGGAACATTAAAATCCGCAACTAACTTAGGAGCAACTGCTATTTACACTTTCGACCAACCAATAATTTTAAAGACAGGAGAAAAAATTTCAGTTACTTCTACTAATTGGGCAACAATAGCAGATAACATTGATGCTTGTGCTTTTGCAGGAGATTATTAATAAATTATAAGTTATGGCTACTATTACAGCAGCAGCAGGTGGTGGTAATTGGAATGATGGCTCTACTTGGGTAGGGGGTGTTGCGCCTTTAACTACTGATAGTGTTATTTTAAATGGAACATCAGGGCAAGTTACAGTTTCAAACTCTCGTCAATGTGTTGATATAAATTTTAGTGGTTACACAAACACTATAACTTTTAGTGCTAATCTTACAATAACTGGAAATCTAACAAGAAGCGCATCAGTTTTTAGTTATGCAGGAACAGGTGGGATAATTATAGGTGGTACAACAACACAAAGTATAACAACAGCAAATACAAATTGGGATATACCAATAACTATTGGTGCTACATCACCACAAGTTAATTTATTAGATACTTTTAAAATAAATGCTTTATTAACATTATCTTCTACTACAAGTCCTGTAATAACAAGAAATAATGTTTTTGACCCTACACAAGAAGTTCAAGCATTTGGAAATATTACTATTTTCAATAATGGCACTTATACAGGTAGTGCTGCTATAAAAATAACTGGTACAGCTACCCAAACATTAACGGCAAGTGGTAATCATCAGATTAGAAATAACTTAACAATAGATAAATCAAGTGGTGTTCTTAATTTATCAGGAACATTAACTTATAATACAGGAACATTAACTTATGTTGCAAGTGGAGGAACTGTAAATGCAGGAAGTTCTACTTTAAATATATCAGCTTCAACCACTCTTAATACCAATGGTATAAATTGGAATAATGTAACTTTTAGTTCAAGTGTTGCTACTACCATAACTTTAACAAGTGATTGGAATATAATAGGTATATTAACAATTAACAATTCAAGCACTTTAGGTTTTTCAACAGGAGGAAATTTATTTAATCCAACAGGTAGTTTAATAACAGGTACATCTGCTGGTGGAGGCACAACTACATTGCCAAACAACATTACAATTACCAATTATTCATTAACCAACACAGGTACTCACATATTTAATTCAAACACTATTTTTATAACAGGAAATATAAATATAACTGCTAATGGTGTTATTGATGGTACAACTTTAATCACTATGAGTGGTACAGGAACATGGTCAAGAACAGTTGGTCAAGTTGGAAGAATAGTTAATAATTTAACAATAGATACATTAGGAACTATTACTATAAGTGGTACTGTTACTTATGGTTATTTAACAGGTGGTAAAACTTTAACTTATCTAAATGGAACAGTAAACACTTCAGGTTCTACTTTAGATATTGCTGGAAATACTTGCACATTTAATACAAGTGGTATGACATGGGGTAATGTTTCAATTACTGCTGGTACACCTACCATAACTTTAAATAGTGATTTTAATGTTGGGGGGAATTTTACCACAAGTTCAGGTGGTGGAGCTTGTACTATAAATGGTTTATTTAATATAAATGTGTCAGGAAACTTACTAATAGCAAATAATGGTGAAACCACAGGCACTTCCACTATTAGAATTAATGGTACAGGAAGCCAATCTTGGACACATTCATCAACTCAATATTTATCAAATAACCTTATAATAGATAAAACAAGTGGAGTTTTAACTATTGGTGCTAATGTTTATTATCGAACAAGAACATTAACATTTGTAGCATCAGGAGGAACTGTTGATACTACAACTAATAATTCAAGATTAAATTCAAATGCAAGTACAACATTTGTTACAGATGGTATAGTTTGGAATAATGCAACTTTTAGTGGAACTAACCCAACATTTACATTAACAAACAATTTTACATTATCAGGAACTTTAACATTATCAGGAGGTGGTACAAGCATGACAATCAATAATAGTGATATAAATGTAGGTGGATTATTAGTTACAACTACTCCAAGTATTGTTGGTTCATCTATAATAAACTTTACGGGAACAGGAACTTGGAATCATACTGCTGCTGGATACATATTAAAAAACATAAATATAAACACATCAGGAACTTTAACTTTAGGTGCTAATATTTATTACTCCGTAAATACAATAACTTATATTTCAGGAACAGTTGATTCTTCTACAAATTCAAACACTCTTAATATTTTATTAAGCAATACAAATACTTGGTTTTCAGTAAATTTAGATACAGCAGGTATGTCATGGTATAATATTGCATTAACAAGTAGTGGTGGAACAGCAAGAACATTTACATTAACAAGTGATTTAAGTATTTTAAACACTTTTTCTTTAACTAATGGAGGTGTTGCTTCAACAACTACTTATGCAGGAAATGGCTCTATAATCTGTAATGTTTTACAACCACAACCGAGTAATGGTAACGCATTTAATCTTAATTTTAATAATACTAATATTTACACAAATGATTTATTAACTAATGCTTTTACCGCTGGTACAGGTACGACAATGAATAGTGCAAATTTATATATTTCAAGAAATATTAGAATAGGTAATTCAAATTTGTTAGCACCTTTTGGTGGAACAGTGCAAATATATTATGTAGGCTCAGGAACATGGACTACAAATCAAACTGTTGCAAATCAATCAATAAGTGCAAATTTTACAATAAATACAAGTGGTGTTTTAACATTAAGTGGAAATGTTTATTTTGCTGGAGCAAATACTTTTACATATAGAAATGGTAAAGTAAATACAAAAAACTCAACTTTAAACATAACAGGTAATTCAACATTTGTTAATTGCAATAAAATAAACTTTGATGATGTAGTTATAACAGCAGGTAACACTATAACAATGAATGAGTTTTTTAATGGCTCACCTGAATTGCAAACAATTATTTCTTCAACATCAACAACTAATTATACAATAGCGTTTACTGATAATTTTGAGAAAATAGCAAAGTTTGTTAATGTAAATAATTGCACATTATCAAGACCTCAACAATTATTGATGCTCACTAATACAAAAAAGAGTTCTACTAATGCGAGAGGTACAAGATATAATAATCAATCCCCTAATGGAATTGCTAAAAATGACCCAAGTGTTCAAAATCAAATGACATATTCAGTACCTAAATATTTAGTTGGCGACCCTAATATGACAAAATCAATATAAAATTTATTATAAAAAATGCCAATATTTAATGGAATAGAGTTTAACGAAACTCAAAATCTACATATAAATAATCAAATAAGTAATTATGTTCTTGGTATTTTCGACCCATCAAAATTAATTATTATGGATTTAGCAACTGCCAATACAGTTACTATACCCAATGATAGTTCGGTTGATTTTCTAATTGGCACAAGAATATATGTTTTACAATCAGGAGTAGGACAAACATCTATTTTAGCAAGTTTAGGAGTTACAATAAATAGTCAGTCAGGCATATTGAGTTTAGCATCTCAATATTGTATGTGTGAACTAATTAAAACTTCATCAAATACATGGACTTTACAAGGGGGTATTATACCGCCTCCAATACCTGCAACGAATTATGGTTTGTTTGCGCAAACATCAGATAGCACCCCAATAACAGCAACAACGACAGAGGGAACTTTAATAAATGGCGGAGTTGGAACTTTGTCTGTACCTGCAAATGGATTTTCAGTAGCAGATAGTTTTGTTGCAATATTTGGAGGATTAATGTCCGCACAAAATAATGAAACACTTACAATTAGAGTTAAGGCAGGAAGCACAGTATTGGCTCAATCTAATCCATTAGTAATGCCTAACATTACAAACCAAGTTTGGCAGTTAAATATAAATTTTACAATAAGAACTATTGGAGGAGCAGGAGTAGCATCAATAGTTACTTTTGGTAATATGCACATTCTTAAATTAGCAAGTGGAACACAAGAGGGTTATGGATTTTATACTATTAATAACACTACATTTGATACTACCATTCCTAATACTTTAGATGTAACTGCACAATGGGGTTCAGCGAATGTAGGAAACTCAATTTATAGTGATATTTTTGTATTAAATAAGATATATTAAAAAATAACTAATGAATTGTTAGTATATTTTAAACCTAAAAAAAACATTATATTTGTATCTTAAAACCATACAACTATGTTAAATAAAGATGAGCAAATCTATGTTTTCACAATAAACGGAGGTGCAGGTAAAAACGTATTAGCCACAGCAGTCGTAAATGCACTTAAAAAATCAAACGAAAAAGCTAAAATTATTGTTGTAACTGCCTATAAAGAAATTTGGATGTATAATCCTGATGTTTATAGAATTTATACGTTTGGCAATACTGAAAATTTCTATTTAGATTTTGTAAAAGATAGAGAAAACATTAAAATTTTCGGATTAGAGCCATATTCAACAAATGACTATATTCTTAAAAAGAAACATTTAATTGATATTTGGTGTTCACTTGTTGGAGTTAAATACGATGGCGAAAGACCACAAGTTTATTTCAACCAAAGAGAAATAGATTATTGCATTAACAAATATGGTTTATTTAATCAACCATACTTTTTAGTTCAGAGTAATGGTGGTGCTGTTCAAGATATTAAATTTTCTTGGATGAGAGATATGCCTTATGGAACTGCAAACGAAGTGGTAGATAAATTTAGAAATACACATAGAATTATACAAGTTCGCAGAGATGACCAACTTGCTTTACCTAATGTTGAGCAATTTAAAGGGAATTTAAGAGAATTAATGATTTTAGTGAAATTTTCTGATAAAAGATTATTAATAGATTCTGTTTGCCAACATATTGCTTGTGCTTTAGATAAGCCATCAACTGTATTGTGGGTAAGAAATAGTCCTGAAATTTTAGGTTATCCTATTCACGATAATATTGTTACCGAAGTAGAGGATGAAATTGATGTATTAGGAGATAGTTTTCTTGAACCTTATGATATTTCAGGAAACATATACCAATGTCCTTTCAAAGAGGGAACTAAATTGTTCAGCACAGAAAGAATATTAGATTCATTATCCAATCAAGGATTAAAAAATATTGTTCAGTAACAATTAAAATAAATAATAAAAATAAAAAAACAAAATGAGTACAATTCACATTTTCAGTTACGGAGAAGCACAAATTATCTCCAAAGATGTAAATTACAAAACAGATAAAAGTAAATTTACAAAATTACAAGCGGTAGTAGATGACATTAAATCTAAAAAACCTGCTGATGTTCAGGATAAAGATTATCATGCAATTAATATCTTTGATTCACATAAAGTATCTTATTTATCAAAAGAAAAAGAGGGTAGTTTTTCTGTAAAATTTGCTGATGTTGATAGTGCAAAGTTAGATGCTTTAAAAGCAGAGTTTAAAACTTTGCATGATGCTGAACCTGCACCTGCAAAGTAAAAAATTAAATAAAAAGGTTTGCTACTAAATTAGTGGCAAACTTTTCTATTTTCATAAACCAAAGAATCAATAAAAATCAAACACTATGAAAAAAATAATATATACTACTGGTTTGCCAAGAGCGATGACAACTCTTATGTGCAACACCCTTGCTAATAATCCAAGAATAGTTGGAGGTGAAACTTCACCCCTATTGGAATACATTTATTCAAGTCGTGGCAACTATTCTTCAACTCCCGAAGTCAAATCAGCATTAACCGAAGATATTATGCACGAAAGTTTTTTAAACTTTTGTAGAGAGGGAATGAAAGGCTATGCTGAATATATGTGCAAACAAAAAGAGGATGCTGAAATTTACTTGGATAAAAGCAGAGGTTGGGTTCATTACGCACCTTTTTTATGGGAAATAAATCCTGATGCTAAAATTATAGTTATGGTAAGGGATATTCGTTCAGTATTATCATCTTTTGAAAAAAAGTGGAGAGAAAATCCATCTATATTAGACATCAGGGATAATCCTTCGCAACAACAATTTATAACAATTGAACAAAGAGTTAATCATTGGTTAAGCGACCCCCCACTCGGAATAGCACTAAAAAGGATATTCAATGCCATTCAAACTAAAACAATAAAGAATATGCTTGTTATTCGTGCAGAGGAATTTAGTAAGAAGCCCGAAGAAACAATGAAAAAAGTTTATGAGTTTATAGATGAACCTTATTGTGAATTAGATTACAATAATATAAAGCAGATGACCGTTGAAAATGATAGAATTTCAGATTTTGGAATATATGGCGACCATACAATTAAACCAAACATACAACCATTAAAAAAAGATTACGATGAGTTATTGGGTACTGCAATCTCATCAAACGTAAAAGCAAACTTCAAATGGTTTTATGATGCTTTCGACTATTTTTGATTTTACAAAAAAAACGTAAAGTTTAAAAATTATAATACAATAGTTTTTTTTAATTATTTTTGAAAAAAAAAACTTTACAATATGAGCAAATCCGTTGAAATTGATGAAAGATTGACTTTTAAATCATTACAGAATCATCTTATCAAAACAATTCTTGGCGCATTAGTAGTAACAATAATAGGAGCATTTTTAACATCTTATAGTTTTTATTACAATACTGTTAATAACATATCGGAATTAAATGAGAACAAAACAGAAACAGCAAACGATATAAAAGAACTAAAAAAAGATGTTTCTGAAATAAAGATTAATCTTTCGGAAACAGGAATTTACACGACTTCAAATAAAGAGCAGATAGACAATCTGAATAGTGATATTAAAGAAATAAGAAAAAGCCAAGAGGAAATGATGAAAATTCTTATTGAAATGAACGGTAAAAGAAAATAATAATGACACCCGAAATAGCAATACAACAAGTTAAGCAAAATGGAGGCAAGGCAGGTAAAATTATAGGTTTTACTATGGGGGTTTTAATTTTTGGATTAAGTGTTTATGCTTTTTCTTTGTCAATTAAAGTAAATCGTCTATCTTTAAGAAAATTAAAAGACGAAGGTTATAAATAATAGTAAAAGTGAGTGTTTATAATAGGCAAGAATCTATAAATAAAGCATACGACTACATACAAAACCGAATAAAGCAAGGTTATAAGTATGGAGGTTATCCCATTTACAACGTAACAAAAACAGATTTACAAAAAGTTTCAGATGTAGCCGATAAGTATGGTTTGCCTTTTGAGTGGTTAATCAACTTATTCCGACACGAATCGGCAGGAACTTTCAATCCCGAAATAACAAATAGCATAGGTGCAACTGGTTTAATTCAATTTATGACAAAGATTGGAGGTAAAACTATGTATTATGCAAAAGCCGATGGTAGTGATGCTGTTGGAACTGATAAATTAAGAAAAATGTCTTTCAAGGAGCAAATGGAATATGTAGATGGCTTTTTGAGTAGAGGTTTAAGAAAAGTATTAGTAAATGGCAAAGTACCTGATAGCTTTACGCAAGGACAATTGTTTATGACTATATTTTATCCTGTATCAGTTAGTAATCCTAACTATGTATTTCCTGAAAATGTTCAAAGAGCAAATGCAGGTATTAGAACTCCAAAAGATTATACAATGAAAGCACTATCAAATCCTGTGTTTTCACTTGATTATTTTCCTTACTCAATAGAAGAAGCTAAAAAAAAATTTAAAGATATAGTAATAGAAACAGCTCAATTTACAAAAAGAAATTGGATGCCTATTGTAATAATATTAGTTGGCTTAACTGGTTTAGGTTTTTATCTCATTAAATCAAAAACTATAAAATTAAAATGAAAGATAATACTAAACAATTATTAATAGGTTTAGGTATAGGCGCATCAATTTTAGTTATTGGAGGTGCAATCTATTATTTTGTAACGAAAGATAAATCAATAACTGATAAAGAAGAAAATAAAGATGAATTAGTTAGCGGAAGAAGTATTATAATTGGAGATAGCCAAACACCATTCATAAAAAAACAATCAAGTAAAGTTCAAATGCTTGGGAGTGTTGGTAGCGAAAATGTTTTGTGGAAAGGTGGCATGGGTTTGAAGTGGTTAAAAGATGCTGTATCTAAATATCCAATCACAAAAGACATTAAAAATGTTGTAATTAACATAGGAACAAATGGTGGTTTTAATGCTAACGAAGATATTAATGGCTTAGTTAATGAACTAAAAAGAGTTTTTCCTAATTCAAAACTTTTTGTAGTAAAAGGTTCTTGGGGTTGGGGAGGAAACAAAGATGTAACCGAAACAAAAGTTAATGCCTATTATAAAAAATTTGAAAACGAGGGAGTTAAAATTATAAATCCTGCAATCGGTTCAGTAAAAGACCCTCATTCAAATTTGCCAATTTATAAAGAAATAGGAAAGAGCATTGATAATACTTTATGATGGAAATTAAAGAACAAATACAGACAACTGTAAAAGAAATGCAAAAAAGTCAGAATATCCGACTTATTGATGTTTACGTTATTGCACCTATTTTAATATATGGAGGAATACAATATAGAAAAGTTTTACCTACATGGTTAAGTTTATCGCTTGTTGTCATAGGTGGTTGTACCTTGTATTATAATGCAAAAAACTATTTAGAAACAAAAAAACTAAATGAAGGCACTAACAAATAAAGAAAAATGGATTATAGCAGGAATGTTAGGTATAACTGCCATAACATTAATTGTTATATATAGAAAATCAATTAAAAGTAAATTATCGGAGGGCTATCAAATGATTTCAGATTTTGTAAATAAACTAAAAGATACAGCCATTTCAGAATGGAACTATTGGAAAAATGGTCAAATAAAAGAGGGCGACCCATCAACAATGGAAAGATTAAGAGAATATTGGAGAGAGGGTGCAGGAGTAAAAAATTGGTCTGATAGACAAATGACTGATGAAGCGTGGAGTGCAGCTTTCATTTCTTATCTTATGAAAAAATCGGGTGCAGGTAGCGATTGGAAATATTCGCCATCTCATTCAACTTATATTGTTGATAGTATTAAGAATAGAAAATTAAATAATGATAAACCATTCAAAGGATATAAGCCTAATGAGGTAAAATTGCAAGTTGGTGATTTAGTTGGTTTTGCAAGACAAAGTGGAGTTAATTATGATACGACAGGTTCTTTTAGTTCTCATACGGATATTGTTGTTGGAATTAAGAATGGTATAGCGGAAACAATAGGAGGTAATGTAGGAAATTCTGTTACAATGACAAAAGTTCCTTTAACTTCTGATGGTAAAATAGATTTGGCAAAAGCACCAAAGTATTTTGTTGTGATTAAAAACGAGAAAAAATGAGTTTAAAAATTCTACAAACAAAAATTGGCACAATAGCCGATGGGGTTTTGGGAGTAGGAACTCTAAAAGCAGCAATGAATTTTTATAAAATGTCGCCAATAAGGGCAGCGCATTTTTTTGGACAGACTTCTCACGAAACTGGTCATTTCAAAGTTTTTTCTGAAAACTTAAATTATTCAGCACAAGGTTTACTAAAAACATTCCCTAAATATTTTAAAACTTTAACTGAAGCGCAGGGATATGAAAGGAAACCTGAAAGAATAGCTAATAGAGTTTACGCAAGTCGAATGGGTAATGGAGATGAAGCAAGTGGAGAAGGTTTCAAATTTAGAGGTAGAGGAGCATTGCAGCTTACTGGGAAATCAAATTTTGAAGCATTTTCAAAGTTTTTGAATAAGCCTGAAATTATGGCGAATCCTGATTTAGTTGCGACTGAATTTGCATTTGAATCAGCATTTTACTTTTTTGATAAAAATGGTTTATGGAGTATTTGTGATAAAGGAATTGATGATGCAACAATTACGGCAGTAACTAAAAAGATTAATGGAGGAGTGAACGGACTTGCTGAACGTATTACTCTAACTAAAAAATATTATTCTTTACAGAATGGGAGCAAAAGCCCACTCATCGCTTTTTAGCGTGGGTGGGATGAAAGCGACCTTATCTATTAAATGTTGATAATTATTTTAAATAAATGTTGTTGTTTCTTTAAACTTTTGTATATTTGTACATATTTATAATTGATGCTAAAGGCTTTTAAATATCGTTTATCTCCTACAAAGGAACAATCCATTTTGCTGAATAAGCATATTGGAGCAAGTCGTTTTGTGTTTAATTTAGCCTTAGAATGTAAACAGATGGCTTGGGCTGGAAATAAAGTTAATTTAAGTTGCTTTGCCTTACATAGCCAATTAAAAGACCTTAAAACTGAATGTGAATGGCTTAAAGAAATAAACAGCCAATCCTTACAACAATCAATTACTAACTTAGACAAAGCATATACAGCTTTTTTTAAAGGACAAAACAGTTTCCCTAATTTTAAAAAGAAATCAAACGGTGGTAGTTTCAATATACCACAAAATGTATCTTTAGAAGATGGTAAACTTGTTATTCCTAAATTTAAAAAAGGAATTGATATTGTTCTGCACCGACAAATCAAAGGAGAAATAAGGCAAGCCACAATTAGCAGAACTCCAACAGGTAAATATTTTGTTTCTATACTTTGTGAAACTGGTGAAGCAATTAAACCAAAAGCACCGATTAAAGAAAGCACAACCGTTGGAATAGATTTAGGAATTAAAACATACCTTGTTGCATCTGATGGACAGGAATTTGATAATCCTAAATTCGTTCGTAAAGCACAAAGTAAATTAAAGTATGTGCAACGAAAATACTCAAAGCACAAAGGAAAAAGAACAAAACATAAGTTGGCTATACTACACGAAAAAGTAGCTAACCAAAGAAAAGACTTCTTACATAAAACTTCAAGCGAACTAATCAAGAACCACGATAGTTTAGCAATAGAAGATTTAGCAGTTTCTAATATGGTAAAGAACCACAAACTTGCACAATCAATAAGTGATGCAGGGTGGTCAACTTTTGTAACTATGTTAGAATACAAAGCAGAATGGCACGGTAAAAACATTCTAAAAATTGGCAGATTTGAGCCATCAAGCAAACTACACGCAAACTGTGGATACACAAACAAAGACCTAACTCTAAAAGATAGAGAATGGACTTGTCCGAAGTGCGGTGAAGTAGTTTCGAGGGATTTGAATGCTGCCATAAATATTAAATCATTTGCATTAAAAAATATCTTATCTGGAACGGATAGGAAAAATCAAGGTAAGTTGCCAACGTTAGTTGGAGCGTTAACCCTTGAAGCCCATCCCATCGCCTGTGGCGTGGGTGGGTAGTTCACTAATATCTTGAAGTGTATAATTTAATTAAAATACTAACGCTTTGTTTTTTAACTTTGACATTAAACTTTTGTAAAGAAGGAGATTATAAATATCAAATTTCAGGTTGGGTTGATACAAAAGTTGGTTTGAAATATGCTATTTGGAATACGGATAGTATAAGTTTTGATAGTGATACTTTATGTTATAAAAATAGTGATGGTGGTATAGTTAGAATATATCCCCCTTATATTATAAAACAAAACAAATAAACAAAATGGACAAAATTTTTTTAGGAATAGATTTAATACATTGGTTACTTGCTTACGCAGGAATGGCTATTCACATTCTATTAAAGGTTGCTGACTTAAATCAAACTCCCGACTTTAAACTAAAAAGTCATGTTAAAAAGAACATATATACAATAGTTGCAAGTTTAATTATGATACCTGTTATTTTAGTTGTATTAACAGATAGCAGTTTAAAAGACATATTCCCTATCAATAAAGCTACTGCCGTTTTAGCAGGTTATCAAACTCAAAGTTTGTTCAAGTCATTAATGAATATGTACGCAAGTAGAGTTAAAAATAATTGAAATGAGATTTGACTTAAATAAAATATATTCTTTTTTTATAATAATAATTCTTATAGTTTTATTATTCAGAGAGGGTTGTAATCAAAAAAAGGTAGATGATTTGATTGATGATATTTCAAATTATAAAACAGAAGCGCAAGTTTATAAAACAAAACTTGGTCTTGAAATAAACACAAATAGAGCGTTATCATTAAATTCTCAAAAACAAATGAGAACTTTACTTGCAACAAATGATACATTAATGGATTGGATAAAACAATTTAAAGTTATAAATGGTGCTGTAACTTTAAGGGAAACTACAATAATAAAAGAAATAGTAGTTCCGTTTGATAGAATTATACCTTGCGACTTTAAACCGTTTTCAGCAAATAAGATTAATAAAGATTTTCAATTTTATACTAAAGTTTCAAATACTGGTTTAACAATAGATAGTTTAAAAATACCTAATGAATCAAAAATTGTTATTGGAGAAAAAAGAGAGGGGTTTTTAAAATTAAAAAATAAATTAGTTGTTGATGTAAATAACTCAAATCCATACATAGTAACTTCAAATATAAGTGGTTATGTTTATGAGCCAAAAAAGAAGTGGTATGAAAAGATGTGGGTTAATTTTGCAATAGGATTGGGTGCAGGATATATTGGTAGTCAGGTAATTAATAAAAAATAATTATATTTACAAAAACTAAAACACTATGAAATATAATTTATTTATTGGTAGATACCAAAGCCCACACAAAGGACACCAAACAATTTTCAATGAATACCTTAACAAAGGTTTGCCAATTATGATAGCTATTCGTGATGTAGCAACAGACGAAAGTAATCCATTGACAGCCGAAGAAGTTAAAAGTATTTGGGAAAAAATATATGAGGGTAATGAATTAGTTAAAGTAATTATCATTCCTGATATAGCTTCTGTAAATTATGGGCGTGGTGTAGGATATGAAGTAAAAGAAATTAAAGTTAGCGGAGAAATAGCAAATATTTCTGCTACCAATATAAGAAATCAAATAAAAACAGGTCAGGAAGATTGGAAACAACTTGTTGATGATAAAGCGCACGAAATTTTAAGCAACTTATTAAAAAGCAAATAACATTAATAGAAAATAAAATGACAATTAACAGAAGTCCTATGCAAAATTATACAGGTCAAGGGTTTAAAGGGGAAAGAGGTTTAGCAATAGCATCTATTGTTTTAACAATTGTATCAACTTTGCTTTTGATTGATTTAACAATGAAACAAAGAAAACATTTAAAAAACGAAATAGAAAAAAGTAAAATAAAGTAAAATGGATTATACAGATGCTTTAAAAAATGCTCCCGAATGGATTAAAACAGCTTGGGATGCTTACAGAAAAATGGGAGAGGAATATATGAGCAAAAATCCTTTCTTATGGTTTGTGTTAGGAGATGGCAAAGGAACTCCACCTTACAAAATGAGTAAAAAAGATTCAAAGTATGCAGACCCAACTCCATACCCTAATGTATTTTGTGGTAATTGTAAATATTATTATGTTCAGCCATTGAGAAAAGCAGGTATTTGCTCTTGGGTAAGAGGTGATGTAGATTACGATGCTTGGTGCAAATTTTGGAAAGGATTAGGTAACAAAAAAAAATAAGGCGAAATTAATTCGCCTTTTCTTTTTCTTCGTATTCAATTACAGCTTTTCGTAAATCAATTTCCTTTTCAATTAATTTATCGTAAATTATTTTAAGAGCAATTCTTTTAGATTCTGAAACAATTTGAATTTCAGCAGTTTTATTATATGTATTATTGGCTATCGAACTTACTATTGATTTAAAAGATTTCCTTTCATCTGAATTTTTTGCGTTTAAAACATTATTAGCACTTAATATTCTTTTTTTAGCTAACTCTTTAATTTCAAGTTTTTCTTTAATAGTCAAATATCCTATTCCAGTTTTTACGCAATATTCATAAAAACCATTATTAAAATCTAATTGCTCAATAACTCCTTCTTTTTTATATAATTCAAAATCTTTAATAAAAGTATTTAACCATTCCCATTTTATTCTTTCTTTATCTTCATCGGTTATTACTTTTTCTTTTCTGATATATTGAAGTTGTTTTATCGCTTCGGCTTTTATTGTTTCATTATATGTAATTAACCAATTGTAAAAAGTCCTAACCGATAAACCCATAAAATCACCTAACAAACCTCTTACTCCATTCCTAAAAGCTATACTACACTCCGAAATAGTAAGATGACTGAAATCTGTAAATATATCTTTAATAATCATTAGTATAAGTTCAGAAATATTATCTACTTTAAATCCTGATTCAAATATTGTAAGGTTAATAGCAGTTTTTAATTTCTCTCCTGCATAGTTTGGGTCTAAATGTTTTATTTGCTTTTCTCCAAATTTAGATATAATAATTTCCTTATTAGCTTTGGAAATTGAACTATTCTTAATGTCGTTTAATGTTAAATCTCCATAAACTAAAGTATTATCTAAAGTTTTTATTTGAATATTTGTGTTTTCTGTTTGGATTATTTGATTGTTTTCCATAAATTAGCAACGATTTTCATGTTTCAATTAGTTTGTATTTTTATTCAGATTAGCCCTATTAATTTAGGGCTTTTCCTTTTGTAATAAGGTGTTAAAGTCAAATCCATTAATCTTTTCATTTCCTTTAATAATCATATCCATTTTGCTTGGTGCTGACTTGTTGTCATTTTGTTTGTATTTATTTTTACTCATACCTCTCCTAAAACAACCTATAAATGCTTTTTTCCAATCAGCCATAGGTTTTTTTCCTACTTTCCAACCAACACTTTCGTAATAATCAAAAATAGAAACAATTTCATATTCAGGAACAAAAGACCATTCTCCTGCTCTAAAACTTTCTACAACTTGTTCAATAGATGGTTTTATAAATTCTGATTTAACTTTTGTTGTTTTCTTTTTAATGTTATTTAGAATATCTTGAAAATCTTTTGGATTATTGAATTTAATGATATTACTTTCAATTTGAAACTTTATAAAGTTACCCTCTGTCGAAGATAAATCTAATGGTAATCTATTTTGGTGTAATAAAAATTTCTTTAACCAAATCCTATCAGCATCAACACTGGTTAAGTATGTTTTCTCTAACTTGTTTAATGATTCAGATATAGTTTTATTATCAATTCCTATATCAGTTGTCATTCTACTAAAGTTAATATCAAAAAAACCTGCATCATCGCAGTTTTCGTAAATGTAAATGAAAACTAATTTTTCAATAGGTTTCAGATTAAGAAAGAAAGTATCTTTCCACTTTTCGGGTTTAGTTACTCTAATCATTTTAAATAAATTTTAATTGTAAAAAACTTGTTTCTCTAAAATACCATGCTTTTTATAAGCATTATTAAATTTCACTTTTTTTATTTTCTGTTTACTTTCTGAAATATCTTTTATATGATTTATTATTTCATCAGCTATTTCATTTGAAGTAACAAAGCAGCCATGAAATCTTTCTTTAAAAAAGAAACTATTATTTTCAAAATGTAGGTATTGGTATGAATTATCTACTCGAATTACAAAATATTCTTCGGGAATTTCATCGTGGTTTAATCTAAAAATTTCCATTTTTACTTTTAGCAATATTAATCAATTTTATTTTTAAAAATTTCTTTTAACCTTAATTTTTTTTTCAACTCTAAATATTCAGCAAAGTATTCATTGATTACTTTTATAGCATCCTCCGAACCAAAACAACAAACCGAATAATAACCTATATTAGTCAGTTTATCCAAAACTTCCTTTTGTTCAGGACTTAACTTACCTTTTCTTTTAACTAATTTACCTGCATCTTTGCCTTTTAAAACAACTTTGCTATGTTCGGGAGCTTTTAATTCAATAAAAAATCCATGATAAAGTATTTCTTTTGAATCTAAAGATTTGTATTTAGGAAACATAAAAGCAAAGTCAGGGCAACCTTTTAGTGCGCCCATCAAACTATGTTTATAGCGTTCAAAAGGCGACTTCTTTCCCTCATTGGGAACATGAAATGCAACAATTTCGGGTAGTTTGTCTTTTATGTAATTAACTACCCGAATATGTTCTAAATCTTCAATTGATAGGTATTTTTCAAACGAATTTGGCATACTTTACCTTTTTATTGTATTTATCAAAACAACTTCTGTTAAAATATTTGTAATAATCAACATCTTCGGCAGGAACTTTAATTTCTTTTAAACCACTCATAACTCGCCAATAGTTTGTTGCACTCAAACATTTCTTTTGATAAGCATTTAATTTTTCGTATTCCTGATATTCAGATTTGTTTTCAGAAAGAAAATCCTCATTTGGTATTATCATCTAATTCAATTTTAACTTGTTCTTCTTTTACCACTAAAATTTCTTCTTCTTTTTCATCTTGTGGAATAGATAAAATCTTTGATGCCTTACCGAATGGATTTGATTTTGGAGCTACTGAAAATGCTTGTTCAATAGTAGTATCGCCATCTTTTATCGCTGTTGCTATACCTCTTAAATCAAAAACATCTTCTCTCGTTAGTTCTTCTACTGATTTTTTCTCAAATAAAGCAAGTATATTTTTTACACCAACTCCTTGTTTTTCAAAATAATCAACTGCATTTTTTCTAATAGTAGAAAAATCTTTTTCCTCTCCCATCATTACTTGCTTAATCTTATCCTGAACTCTACTGGTTAAAGCTAAAGGAATACACTTGAATACTGCATTACGAATAGCAATAGCACAAGCTGCATTTGATGTAACGACTTGCATATCCTCACTAAAAGGTTTTCCATCTTTATTGGTTATCTTTCTTCTAACTTCTACCGAATATGCTACATTGTTTTCTAAATCCCAGCAAAGTCCTTGTGCAGTTACTAACTTTCCATCATTAGCAATAATTCTTGCACTTGCTCTCAAATTACCATAGCAATTAGAAATAATTTCGGCTAATCTTATACTTGCTCCACGAATTACTTTGCCATCTCTTTTTAAAGCATAGAAACAATTTTCTGCTGTTTCTTTGTCTTGGGTTGCAAGAAATAATATATTTTCAAGAACTGTTGGTAAATGCCTCTTGTATTTTTTTGCTGTGCTAACCTGAATGTCAATGTTTGCTCTTGTGTCTGCCTCAAAAACTTCAACAGAGTTTACTTTTAAATCATAGTTTACTGTTGGTTTTTCGTTAAATTGTTCGCTTAATAGTGTCATTTTTTTTAGTTTTTTAGTTGTTTTTTTGTTTTTTAATTCCCTATTTTAACCAGTTAGACTTTAAATCTTCAATTACATTAAGCATATATATAAAATAGACATCGCAATTATTTACAGGAATATAAGTTTTACTATTAAAGTTAATCATGTATAATGGCGTTAAAAAAGCATTTGGCTTAACCTTGCTTTTTGCTGACATGATATATTTTTTATTAAATTTAGTTTGATTTTGAGATTTGCAAGTATGTAAAGAGATTGTTTCTTTTTCAAAAACAAAATCAGCATTTTTAACTTTCTCAAACTTATTTAAAAAATGAAACCAAATCCCTTCGATTTTAAATCCTTCAAACTCATAGTAACAAATGTAAGGATAAACAACAATTGTATCACTCCTGTTTTCAGAATCAACAAATGCTCCTTCGTATTTAGGTATAAATTCAATTCCATCATTAGAAATGCTATCAAACACATCGTATCTATCTTCTAATGGAGTTTGTGCGCCAACTATAATGCTTGATAAAAATAAGGCTATTGTAATTAATTCTTTCATATTAAAATAGTTTTCCAATTTGCTTAATGATTACAATTATAAAACCAAAACTCACTATGCCCATACCTATACCAAGCCAAGCATCATAAGTGTTGAATATTTTAATTGATAAGTTAATAGCGAAAATAAATAACGCTAAAAAAATTACGATTTTGAAAATTTTTAATTCCATTTTTTATTTTTTATTATAGTGAAATAATTTGATTATAAATATTACTTAAAGCATCTCTCCACTTTTTTGATTATCCCAAAATCTCTGCGGTAAAGAATCTGACTTTTCATTGGTTGGAAAAGTAATTCCATGAATAGTAACACATTTATTTTCTTGCTTATCAAATTCGTAAGAAATATCAAAAAGTAATTTTAATGCCAAATTTTTGAATAAACGTAAATTCTCATCATTACTTCTTTCATCGTATAGTTTTAAGCAATAAGTAAAGTTTTGATTAGCAAGAGTAAAATCAGAAACCATTTGTGCCTTTTGGTTGTCGTCTATCACTTCTGCTAAATTTAAAATTGTATTTGTAAATTCTATTCTTTCTTCCAGCCACTCTTTTATTGTGCTTGGTGTCCAAATTGTTGCTGCCTCCATTTATTTTTTTACTTTTTTTGTTTTATTATATAATTTTCTATTCTCCTCGCTTTGTTTTTGGATATAATTGTTTTTTACAATTTCAAGAGTTCCGATAACTGAATCATAAGTTATTTTATGGTTTTTATCAATTTGCGTTACTCCAAAAAGATTTCCATTTTCACAAACAGTAATTTCAATCTTGTAAAATTCTTTTGTGTAGTCGGTTTCAAATAATTTATCTTCCATTCTTATTAGTTTGATTTTTTGTATTATGCTAATTCGTAAGTTTTTTCAAAAATATCAGGTTTACAGGGATAAAATTCATTATTAACTCCTTTGATAATCCAATCTCCCTCCGTTGCTATATGTTCACCCTCAAGAGTTGGAATAATACAAGTCCAATTATCTTCAATTTTTGTCATATTTACTAAATCACGAGCTGTATTATTTGTAAACTGTTTTACTTCTTGCCAATTATGTCTTGTAAATTGAATTGCCTCAATTACTACTGGCTTTTTTCTAAATTTTTGAATCATTTTTTTTATTTTTTAATTAATTTTCTACTTGTGGTATATCTCTCCATTCTGCACTACCTGTATTACTATTAATCCAAAGTTGCTCTAATGTGTTAAGATAAGTTTGGCGAATAAATTTTCTATTCCATCTTAACTGAAAAGTTGGATTCCATACTTCAGGAATTTCAAAATTTGTTCCATCTACATTATAATTGTTACCTATTGCACAATTTTCATATACGTTCTCATTCATAGGACATTCTGTTTGTTTTTTGTTGTTTTTCATGTTATTTTGTTATTTATTAATCTTGTTTGTTTTTAGTTTTTAGTTGTTATTAGTCTTGTTTGTTTAGTGAGTTGATAAAATTATCTATATCTGTTATAGTAACATCACCTTTTCTGCCATTATTTATACCGTAACTAATAGCATCATCAAGTTGTCTTTCTGTATATTTTCGACCCATAATTTGTTGTTTTTCCATTGCTTTGGCTTTTTCTAAAATAGCATCAATAGCTATTTGATTACCTTCAGGGATAAATTTTTCTAATTGTTCCACTGCAAATTCTACTGCTGATTGTTTTTTAGTTTCCATTTTTATTTGTTTTTAGTTGTTATTAATCTTGTTTAATTTCACTATCTACATTTCTATTACATTTTGGACACCAATACCCACCAAAAACTCCGCCCACAAAATACTTATCTGTATGTGAGCAAACCTGTTCGTATGAATACTCTTTCATAATATTAACTTTCTTTTCTACATTTTTCAAGTGTAGTTTTACCTTACTATGTCTTTTTAAGTTTCGTGCTTTAATTACTTTATTGCAACTTAAACACTTCATTTCATCTTTTTCCATTTTGTTTATTTTTAGTTATTAATCTTGTTTAAATGTTTCTTTATAATAATTAAAAGCTTTGTCAAGAATAAATTGTGGTGGATAACAACTTGCTTGGATAATATACTCTTTTTGAGTATCCACAATAGCATCAATAATCTGCTGCTTTTCCATTTCTTTGGCTTTATTTATAATATCTACTAAATCTCCATCTATAAATTCATCTTTACTTTGAGGTAGAGGATTTTTAGTTAATTGCTCAATGAACCATTCTACTGCTGTTTGTTTTTTCATATTTATTTGTTTTTAGTTGTTTAATAAATATATTCCCCTACCCATTGAATAATACCTTGTGAGTTGGTTGTTGTTTTAGGTTTATAAGTTTCATGCACAGGTAAACCTATTGGTTCACCATCATCATTTTTTCTATAATCTTTTTTCATCTCGCACACAAACTTAACAGGCATCTTGGGTTGATTAAGGGATTGTATGATTTCATCTTTTGTAAATCCAACTACATCTGGAGTGTATTCTCTTGCCATATCAATCGCCTTCATCAAATCCTCCTCTGTGTAATTTTTCTGTTTGGATTTGAAATATTGTTGATAATACCATTTTATTCTATCAATAGTTTCTTTTGTATTTAATCCTAATTCTATTTCTCTATCTAAAAAGGATTCAAATTTATCAACCTCATCTTCAAGTGGTGGTAAAAGAATTACACCTTCAAGTATTGGTGAGTTGTTGAGTGGTAAGTGTGCTATGATTTTTTTACAATCATTTAATACACCACTTCGAACAAATTCTGTTGTATGAACTTTTGTTGCTTTAATAATTGTGTTATAAGCGTTTGGTTTAATCCAATCACCTTCTTTAATCTCTGAGTCATCTACTATTATCAGATAATCTCCTGTGTTTAAAATTTTGTGTTCCATTGTTTTAAATATTATATATTGCTATTAGTTTTCTTGAAATAACTTTACCCTCTTTATCTTTTGTTTCCTTTATTTTTACATTAGGAACGAAAGTAACTGCTTCGGCAATATTATTACCTTGCTGTGTAGTAACCTGAACAACACAACCAACAGTATCAATTTGCATTGCTTTGGTTGATTTCATCCAACCTTCTTTAACAGATGATGCTTTGCTAATTAATTTAAAAGTATCGCCATCTCCGAAAAACTGAATATCTTTTACGTTTTTCTTTGCTCCATTAGTATCTGTATTTACTAATGTTTTTTTTGTTGTTTTCATACTTGTTTTTTTATTTAAAGATTCTTGTTGCATAAATGCTTTTAATGTTGATGGTTTAAAATATTTATGATTATTGCCTGAATGTCCATTTTTTTTGCCATAATCATCTATGAAATTGCAAGGTGTTTCTAAATGTTCTCGATTTATAATTTTATAAATTCTATCTTTAGTAAAACCCTCTGTTGTTGTAACCCCTATGTATTTATAATACAATGGATAGTTTGTTTTTTGTTTTTTTGTATTTTTCATTGTTATTGTGTTGAAATTGTTTCTACTATTGAATAGTTACCGCATATTGTTAGTTTACCATTGTCGTAATTGGTAAACTTTATGCAGTCGCCTTCTTTTTTGTATTCATTTGAGAAATAAACATCCCCATTTGATATTATTCTATATTTATGTTCTTCGCAATCGCAGGAACATAAAGCCATAACACAAAAGATTATGGCTATTTTAAATATTTTTTTCATTATGATTTTATTTTTGATTTGCATTAATCATTGGAATAGGCATATTACCATTTGAACTATAAGTGCTTAACTTACCATCCCATTTGTCAAGCCATTTGTTTTGTAGGTATGCTTGTGTTAATGCCTGATTTTGAATAAGAATAAACTCTGTTCTTAACTTTTCCAATTCATTCTTTTTCTTTTGTTCTGCTATTTGTTGGTCAATAACCGATATGTTTGTATTAACCTCTAATCTTTGGTCAATCTTTTCTCGAACTTTATCGGAATATTTAAGTTGAGCGACAAAAGTTAATAGTTTGAAACCTTTATCTTCAAATGCTTTTCTAACTAATGCCTCACAATCCTTTTCAAACTTTAAAGCACCACCAATAGACATAAGGGTATCAGTAATATATTTACGGCTTTCTTCTTTTATAATATCATAAATTCTTGGTTCTAAAGAATTACTTTCAACAGATGATAAAAATTCTTTTCCCTTTCCTAATTGTCTATTATCAAATACTACATCAACTAAACGACCTTTGTTTACCTGATATGAATATTTAGGGTATGCTTCAATTTCGTTATTATCGGCAGAAATTAAATGTAATGTATCATCTACTTGTCCTCTTTGCTCCCACATAGGCACTTGATACAATTCCGTTCCCATACCCCAAGTTGATACCCTCCCCTGAACTTCGGTAAAATCTGATTTACCATTCTTTCCATAATTTTGCATTAATACACCACCATAGTTAGGCTCTACAAGTGTTCCGCATGATGTTAAAATTAATACTAATGCGATTGCTAATGTTACAATTTTTGTTTTCATTTTTGTTTTCATTTTTTATTTTGTTTTTGTTGTTTTCATTTTGTTTGTTTTTATTTCTCGTGCTTCTTATTTTCTGTATTGTGGTCAAAATTAGTAATTATTTTACATAATTATACTATTGTTAATAACTTTTTATTTCCTTAATTGTAGCGCAAATAAATAAGTTATAACCAATAGGTGTGGACTGCTCCGAATTAACTTTATCGTTCAAAAAATTAAAACAAAAAAATCCACACACAAATGACTAAATGATTATTCTTTGTCAACTATATTTGGTTCTACATTCAAATTCAAAAGTTCTGTAAGTTTTTGCTTTTCAGTTTCACTTGCTTCTATCAATTCAGTTTTATCCCACTTTTCACAAAGCGTTTTTTCAGGCAATGATGTTGGTGAAAAGAATTTGTGTTCAATTCCGTTTTCATCGGTTACAGTAATGATAGTTGTTCCACCATCTTTGTATCTTACAAAGTTTTTAATCCCAAATTCTTTTATATGTTCATTTTCAATCACAAAAAATCTATGGTTGTCATATTTGAAATTGTAAGCTGGATAATCCACTACAAAATATTTTGGTGTTGTATCTTTAGTTTTGTAGCAATATTCAATCTTTCTTATACTTTCAGGTATCTTTAAATATTTCATTGAAAGTGCTTTTTCAATCTCTTTGAAATTCACAAATGTTTCATTAGGATAAGGATGATTGAATGGATTTCCTTTATCATAACTTGCAACTTTTGTCATAAAATTAAATTCTCCAGTCCAATCAGTTCTACCAATTATGAAAAGTAAATCCTTATTATGTGAATAGATTCTAAATGGTGCTTTGTTTTTATCCTCCCAAACATTTTTACCATCAGCTACTTTCATATACCCTCTACCTGAACCAAATCCACCACCAATCATTTCTACAAAATGGTCAGTATTTGGGAAACGAACATATATTTGATGGTCGCCACCATCCAAGCCAAATCGCAGTATTTCAAAAAACGCTTTCGCAGTTTCTCTTTGCTTATCTTCTAATTCCGTAAAATAGATAGCGGTTTCGTTTTGGTCTGAACTTCTAAAAAGTTCTACATCTCTTTTTGCAAAATGTGATAAGTCGCCAAATTGTTTTTCTGTTGTCATTTTTTATTATTTAATTGATTAATTATTCCCTACACTTTTTTTGTTTTAATTTTTTGTTTACTTCTCCGAATGAGCATTTGTACTTAATAATCCCTACTGGTTATAACAGCGTATAAAAAACATTAAAACGATTTTTTATACACAAACCGTTAGGTACAAGTTTTAAAACCCTCCCCGCCTGTGGGTGCGTTACTTACTTGCTTCTAATTTTTCTAAATCGGCTTTCATTTTTAAAATCTGTCTTTGTTTAATATCTTCTTTGTTTAATTCGTAATATTTTTTTATTATTGAATCATAACTATTAAATATTTCTTTTGCATTTTCCAATTTAAAATACAGGCTTTTATTGGCGCTATCGCAATAATCGGGATTAAATGATTTCAATTCTAAAAAAAACTTTTGGAAAAAATCAGTAGGATAATCTCCACCAAAAATGTAAGCTCCTGTTGGATAACTAAACTTAATCAAACTTTCTCCTTTTGGTTTTTTGCCATTATCTTCCCAGCTTATAGTTCTCGTTTCGCTATCAATAAAAGTTAGATATACGTTGTCTTTTAATTCCTGATATTGCATATTATTGATACGTTTCTCATTGATTTCAAGTCCGTAAACTTCTTTTAATTCTAATCCAAATAAATGGAGTTTTGATTTTTCCTCTAATGTTTTAATATCAATAACAATAACATCTTTATATTTATTTAAGACTTTAAATATTTCTTTGTATGCTTTTTTTGTGTTTTCCATTTTTTTTATTTATTTAATTAAGTTATTATTATTTTTACCGCAACTGAAATATATTTGCAAACCGTTAGCGGTAATTTGTTACCGTTCTTTAACATACATTTCCTCAATTTGACCAAAAGTGAAATGAAATCCCCATTGCCTACTATGCTGTATTGGTGTGTTTGGAAAGTGTTTGTCTTTTAAATCGTGTTTCTCAATTTCACTTTTTGCGAAAAACCATTCAAGAGATTGTTCCCTCAAACTACCGCTAACAGCACCTAAATCGCTATTGGCGGTTTCTTTTGTATTCAAATTTTTGTGTTCCATTTTTTTTGTTGTTTTCATTTTTGTTTTTGTTTTTGTTGTTTTCATTTTGTTTGTTTTTATTTATTTTTATTTTTTTTAGTTTTTAAATATTTCAATCCCATAGAAAGTATTTTTATTTTCCATACTTATTCATTTTTCTTTTTTTTACTTTTTAATATAATTATTATAAATAAAATTGAAATTAATCCCATAGATATACCATAATATAAATCAATAATCATAGTGTATATTGTTAAATATGAAAGAGAAAATAAAAAAATAATGATTCCTATAATATTAATTTTTTTATTCATATTATTTATTTTTTTTAGATTTTAATATTTTAAGCACTTTATTTTCTCCTTTACTATAATCACTTATATAACCTACTTCGCACCAATCTCCTACTTTTACATCTTTACATAATTTATAATCAAAACAAACGCTTAAATAACCATTATCTGCAACAGTTCCTTTATTTTGTGGAGGTATTACAAATAAAGCACTACTTTCAGTAGATTTTGCTATGCAATAACAAAAAGGATAATAATGTAATAATTCTTCTCCTTTTTTTAATTTAACTCCTTTGATTTTTAATGGTTTCATTTTTTTATTTTATTTAGGTTAATTCTTTTATAAACTTTAATCTCAATTGTTTTTAATCTATAATCTGAATATCTCTCACTATTAATTCTATAATACATACTTCCGTTATGCTCTTTAGGTATTAATATTTTGTATTTTTTAATTCTTTTTTTAGTATCATAATAACTTAACTGATATATTTCTCCATTCTCGCTTTTAACTATGTAAGGTAAATTTTCATATTCACTTATTATAACGATTTCCATTAAATCTTAAATTAGAAAGATAATTTAACTTACCCTTTATGTATTGTTTCATCAATTCAGGAAACAATTTATTTTTCTTTCTTTTATCACAATCATTACAAAGTAGCCAAAGATTTGATATTGAGTTACTGCCTCCTTTTGAAAGAGGTATTTTATGGTCTATTACTCTTAAATCTTTTTTATCTATTAAATTGTCATAGCACAACTGACATTCATAATTATCCCTCTCAAATATTTTTATTCTTAAACTCTTACTTAATTTTTTTCTTTTAATTAGTGTTTTTTTCATTCTTATTAGACATTTTTTTATGCCTTTCTTTGAGTGATATACTTATTTTTATCTTTGTTTGCTCTGAATGACCGCCATATTTTTTTGTCCAATGATTAATACCGCTAATCTTATCAATTCTTTTTTTTATTGTTTCAGGATTTTGTTTACTTCCAATTTTTTTTTGTATTCGTTCAAAACTATGTTTTTCTCCTTTGTGAGATTCACTTAATCTTTTTTTTGTTAATTCTGAAACAATTTTTCCTTTATGAGATATACTAATTTTATCTTTATGTTCTTGTGATAATTTTTTACCTAAATTTATTTTCCTTAACTTTTCTCTTGTTTCTTGGGAAACAATCCTACCTTTTTTCTTATCATTCATTATTTTTTTAGTTTCATCTGTTAATTCAATTATTTCGCCTCCTTTTGTTAAATTCATTCCAAAATTATTATTTCCATAAAATGAATTATATTTTTGTATATAAGCTATTTCTAATTTTCTTAAAATTTTAATTTTCTCATATTCTTCAAAATTTTCAACAATATGAATAATTTCAAATTTATGATTATCAATACCATATTTAATTAAAGAATTATATATTTTATGTTGAGCCTTACATCTTAATTTCTTATAACAACTATAAATCCTATAATAAATATCATTTGATAAACCAATATAAATAGAGCCATTAGGAGATGTTATTTTATAAATTCCACTAATTTTTGGATATAATTCTATTGTTCTATAACGCCCTCTTTTATCATCTATACAAGGCAAAGATGAAATTTCAATAATTAATGATGTTTCCATGATTAAAAATCCCTTCTCGCAAGTAGGTTGCACAATCAACTAAAAATAGAGGATTCCTACTTGCTTAAAGGTTTTTTTTAAATATTTTTTTTGTAATTTCATTTTAGTTGAATTGTGCGATACAAACATAATATATTAAACCTGATGAGCAAAATAAAATATAGTTATTGGCGAAATTTCTGCTTTAAACTTACAATCAGTATTCAAAGGACATTTTGAACATTTTTCAAGTGATGGCAACGCTTTGAAACCATATTTTCTCAAATGCAACATATTTTCAACTCCCGATTCAATAAACGCTTTATGTTCTTCAAAAGATGAACTATCAACTTTAAAATCAATAATTCTTGCATCTTTTGAGTTTTTAGAATTGAACAACATAAATATAAAAGGTACATCTTTGTCTGTTTTTAAATACTCAATAAATTTATAGTGAACAGGTTGAGTAACAAGTTTAATTTTATTTGATAGATTATTAATCTCCCAGCCCATTTCCGACCATTTATCGTCTAACAATCCAGTCGTTTTAATATCAATAATAACTTCTTCATCTTTTGAAGCTACCTTAACGATAGTATCTTGGTATTTAGCAAAAATATCTTTATTTGCTCTTGCTCTTACATCAAGAGTTCCTGTTAAATAAACTTCTTCTCCATATTCTTCTAAAGAATTAGGATATAAAACTTTAATATCTTCTCCTGCTGTAATAATATCTAATGAGTAACTCTCCATATTCTTTTTGAAATTATCTATATGTTCTCTCATTAAGCGATAATCGGCAGTAAGTTCAGGGTTGCCATTTTCATCTTTACCTCTTTTCATATATTCTGCTTTTGGCACTATACCATTTTTAGGTATGCTACCAGTAGCCATATATTCAAACCATGCACCTACATTTTGTGCATCGGAGGGAGGAAATAAATCGTATCTTCCATCTATATACTTTGCCTTAAATATTAATCCACATTCTTTTCCATTACGATAATCTAATAGGGATTTTAGTAGTGATTGACTGATGTTCATTTTTTACAATTTAGTTGTATAATATAAAAATTAATTAATTGTTTATTTAATTTATAATTTAGTATCGCCTATTGTGGCGTTAGTGTTATTTTGACATAGTGTCTTTGGTTTAGAAAGGGGGCGTGATTTCCCCCTTTTTTTATTTCCTAAATTATTAATTTAAACTCATTTGAGTTTTAACTGATTTTGAAACAGAGGGTTTATCCAACTCTTTAATTTTTGGTAAAATTTCAATAGCTGTTGTTTCTAAATCGTGAGCTTCGTCTGCATCTTTTGTTTCGTGAGCAAAGAATGTTAATGCCTGACTTACTCCCATGTAACTAAAATCGCCACCTCTCATAAAGAAGTCAAGAATACTTTTTTCTTTTTCTTCGGTAATGTTTAATAATTTGCTAACATTCTTAACTGTTTCAATAGGATGTTTTAATTCAATTTCAGCATATTCGTTTAATTCACTTATTTTTTGTGCTAAAAAATCTTCGCTTGTGAATTTCTTAACCGCATCTTTTACTTGCGCCTGAATTAACTCGTAATTTTTTCTTTTAGTTTCTTCGCTCCAATCAATTTGAGAATATTGTTCCATTTTTGAACCTAAGTGAATTTTACCAAAGGCATCATTTTTAAATACCATTCCGTTTTGGCACTTTAATATAACAGCTCTTGGACTGATATTAAATGAACCTTGCCCTATTTCGCTATTAGTAACAACAAATCCAGTAATAATACCATCACCTACATTACTATTACCTTTTGGATTTTTGTAGTTTTTTAATAAATCGGGTGCGTTAATTTCAATTTCAGGAGCAACAAATCTTACATACATTTTAGATTCTGATAAATCACAACCGTTATCTTCAATCTTTAAGTTTAATCCACTATTCTTAACTGCTTCAAGTGTAGCTAATAAAACATCAAAGTTATCAATTACGTTATATCTATCTGAAAGTAATGCTCTTGCGAATCCATTTTGTTCATCTTTGTCAATAAATGTTCTTAAAAAAACATTTCCTTTCATGGATTTTAACCAATGAGTAACATTTGTATCAATTAGTGTTTGGTCTTTTAGTCCTTGAATACGATTATAGTATTTACGAGGAATATCGCATTTATCTGATAAGTTTTGATGAATTACAGGTAAGCAATTTAAAATTAGTTTATTGGAATCCTCTGATTGAATACCTACTTCTGTAAGTATCTTTTGTAGAGAATCGTTTGAACTATAATTGTTCACTACTAATTTTCCATTTTCCATTGATAAAAGATTTGCAGGAACTACGAAATCTTTTTTTTGCAGATTTTGGTCTTTCAACTCCGTTACCAATTCTGCGAGGGTGGTTTGTCTTTTCATGTTGTTTGTGATTTTGATTTGTGTTTTGGTTTATTGTTTGTTTGTGATTTTTTAAGGTATATCAACTGTATCGCTAATAACTTGATATTCTTTGTCTATGAATATCGTTCTATCTTTAAGTTGTTTTAAAGAGAACTTTTGTTGTTTAATTCTATATCCAATTGAGTTACCAACTACAATAGAATCTAATTTCTTTAATCCATAAGATTTATTGCCACTCTTAGAGGGCAATCTGTATAATTCTTTATTGTTCCATCCATAAAGAAAATCATTGTATTCAAAACCGTATTTAAACTTTAGTATCATTTGTGGTCAAAATTAGTAATTATTTTATTTAATTATGCAATTGTTAATAACTTTTTATTTCCTTAATTGTAGCGTAAAGAAGTAAGTTAGTGGCAAGGCTAATCCAACACACCAACCAACCAAATTGGACAAAATATTAGCCAATACAAAAATCGTTCTTGTAAGCTAACAGCCAAGTTGTCTTTACCTATCGTTTTACAATCATTTCTCCATATCAAATAAAATGGAATAAAAAGAACGATTTGCAATAATACACATATCAATATTTTGTTCATTTTGTTTCAATTTGTGAAAAGCCCAGCCACTAACAGCGTGTATAAAAAATGGCGGGTTTCTTGGTTATTTAATGTTTTGTAATTCTAATTAAGTTCTGCGTTTGCTGAAAGTTTTGGAGTTCTAATCCGCCACTTCTTATACACGCAAACCGTTAGTTGTAATTTATCTTTCAGATAGATATTTTAAGCAATAATATTCAAAGGTGTGTTTTTTGTCTAACAAAGAAAATATACCAGCATAAGCTAAAACATCAGCACTGAATATCAATGGTGCTTTAATTCTGAAAAACACACCTTCACAAACAGTTTCAACATAACTTGGTTGGTATGATAAACTACAACTAACATTAGATATATGTAATTTTTCATTACTCTTATTCAAATTTTGTTCTAAATTTTTACTTTCTTCCATATTATTAAATATTGTGTTAAAACTACATATATCTGTTAGCGGTTATATTCAAGTTTTTAAAACTTTTGAGTGTCTTATATTCCACAACTTTTCATTGAGTTTATAAATCTCGTCAGTTAATATTCTTGGATATAATTGACCAACCATCGTTGCTCTTAATTCCTTTCGTTGTCTTATTTCTTCCTCAATTTCATCTATTGAGTTAAGTTGTATTGCTTCTTCTATATTTTTCATTTGTAAAAGTTTTAAAAAACTAAATATAACAGCGTATAAAAAACATTAAAACGATTTTTTATACGCAAACCGTTAGCACCAATACTACCTTTCGTGTGGATAAGGAACGTATCTAAAATCTCTAATACACGAATGATAAATATTTTGAATTTCACCTTTTAATGTGTGATAAAACTTACCTGATTCATTTGCGGTATAACAAAATGTGCTGTCTAATATATTACCACCATCTCTATTACAAGAGCCACCACCAAAATAATATCTCGCCCCACCAATACTTTCATGTAATGTTTCTTTAACCCCAATTACAAAAATATTGCCAGTGCAACCAATAATAATATCTCCAACATCAGGATTCCATTTTTTCTGTATCTCATCATTGAAGATACATTCAAGTAAATAATCTTTACTTAATCCTTTAAATGTATCAGGTAAGTAAAATTCTAAATTTTCTTTTTTAAATTCTTTCATCTTATTTAATTTTTGTTGTTAATAATCCGTATTGGTGCTAACAGCAAATAAGCAACATTAAAACGATTGCCTATTTGCAAACCGTTATGTTAAAAATTTTATTTGCACTCATAATGCTTCATACCTTTTACTCCACCCAATAAAGTTTCAAAATCTTTGCCTTTTTCAACAATAGGGCATCCATCAATTCCCCAACGAACTTCTTTACCACAAATAGTACAAGGGTTTTTAATTTTTCTTTTTTTAATTTTCATATTGTATTTTTTTTTGTTTTTCCTAAAACTACTTTTATGCACTCATTTAAGATTATATAAAAATCGCCTTCCTTTTCAAATTCATTTTTTACTGAAAGGTATTTTTCATTAAGATAATTTGCCTCCTCGTATTGCTCAAAAGGTTTATCATTTCTTCTCTGAATGTAATCTTTTGCTATTTGTAGCATTTTTTCATTTAATTGTTGTTCTAATTGTTCCATTTGTTTTTTATTTATTGTTTATTTTTTCTTTTATAATATCATTAAAAATTTTTGTTGTAATATCGCTTATAATAGCATTAGAAATTATGCTTATTAGATTTTCGCTGATGAGGTGGGAATATAAAATATCTATAAAATCTTCAACTCTATATTCAAAAATTTTAATGTTTTCAATCTTATCTTTTGTATATTTCCTTTTTTCGCAAACTTCATTAATATATAATCTTTTCAATTCCTCTATATTATCAAGTAAATAAACTTGGTTATTAATACTAAGAGATTTACCATTAAAGGATTTTATTTCTTCTTTGAAACATATTAAATCATCAATTTTTTCAAATTCTTGTATTGCCAATAATATATCTTTTGTTTTCATATTAAAATTCAAATCCATTACTATATATGTATAAAGCTCTATCTAATCCGCCTAATATTGCATCTTTTCTATTGTAGAAATCATTTAGAATTATAATACCATTGGTAGTAAAAATTCTACAAGTCCAAAAGTCAGTATTATTTAAAGGTAAAATTGCTATTTTTATATTTATGCTATCAAAAAAATCAAACAATATAGAAGGACTAACATCTATGTAGTGTTTATTACAAAACTTTTCAAAAGATGTTTTTATTCTATGCTTACCCTCAAAGAAATTCATAATTTCTTCTACAAGTTTTGGATTGTAATTTATTTTATTAAGTAGTTCAGTTGTGTTCATGGCTTAATCTTTTAATTGCTTCTTTAAAATTACTATCATTTGAAAATTTATTCTTTATGTCATCAATTAAATAATGAACTTTAATTTCTCTTTCAGGGAGTTCAAGAAATTTAGCTACTTTATTTAGCTTATTAGAACTAATTTTTCTATTTCCTGCCTCTATTCTCGAAAGCATAGATTCAGATATTCCTAAATACTTTGAAAATTCTTTTGTTGAAATTCCTTTTTTCAACCTGTTTGTTTTAATAATTTCTGATACTATTCTCATTGTTTAAATATTTGTGTTTTGTAACATCCGTTTTTACCTTTAAATGTAACTCCAAAAAAATCTACTGATTCGTCATTCTCTAAACTATCTATAAGTGCTTCTAAATCCTTTTTTTCACAAAAGCATACTGAAAAACCCTCTAAATCAAAACTGAAAATCTTAAATACAAATCCAGTTAGCCCTTTCGTTTCTTTATATTCAGGTTTCCAATCATTAGGGTAGTTACCATCCTCAATATTATTTAATAATATTTTGGAATAGTAAAATCCGCAAACATCGCAACTCTCATAAAGTTCTTCACTCTTATAGTGGTAATCAGACACCATGTTTTCACTTCCGCAATGACTACACTTTTTGTATTCAGTATTTACTTTACTTTTCATTTTTTTCGATTTTTAATGCTCTAACATCAATTAGAGAGTTTGTTATATTAACTAAATTAATTTCCCTAATAGGCATAATGTTTGAAAACACCTCAATACTATAATCGCTAAATAGAACTAAAGTACAACCCAATTTAGTTATTAACACATAATCTTCTTCGTGAGCTATGATAATTTCATCTACCTCTTTAGGTATTTTTGGAAATGCTGAATTAAAAACATATTCTAAATCGAATTTGCTTAACTTATTTAGTTTTTTGTTTGGCTGTATTTTCATTTGTTATTTGTTTTTAGTTGTTATTAATCTTGTTTGTTTTTACTTGTTAGTTTTAATTCAAAATCACAATTATATATTTCTACATCTCCTACTAAATATGTTTTGTTGCATCTTGTACAACCTATTATAGATGTATGTAGTCCTTTTTGATAATATACTAATTTGTGTATTCCTAAAAAGCATAATATTTTCTTTATAGATGTTGTTTTTTTCATATTAGTCTTGTTTGTTTAATAGTTTATAATTCTCTTTAATTTCACTTGATAATATATCAATTTGTTCAATCATAGAAATAAAACGAGAATGAGCCATTTCAATATCTTGCTCACTTAATTCTTCGTTTAAAATATCGTGAATTTCTTGCTTTGCATATTTAGATACTTTGCTTATTCTATTAAGTTTAGTAAATAAACCATTTGTTAAATGTTGATATTCTCCATTAGTCATATTAATCTTTTTTGTTTAGTGAGTTAAAAATCATGTCCACATTTACAATATTTAATAGTTGTTTTTACAGCATTAAACTTCCAACTATCTCCTCCGCATTTAGGACAAATAATATCATTATTTTGTTGTTTTTTAAGGTAAGATTTATACTTCTTTTCGGCATCTTCTTCTACCTGTGCTACTAAGATGAGATACTGTAATCCATAAGGTAAGTTGTGGTTTTTCAACCTTTTACTTTTATCTAAGTAGTTTGCTATAAATTCTTCTTTAGTTTTCATATTAGTCTTTTTCTATTAAGTATTCAGTATCCCAAAGCAAACCTTTTTTGATTACTTTTTTATATTTCTTTTTTTCATAGATTTTATTAGCAACCGCTTTGCTCAAAGGGATAATAAAAATGAAAAATATTGGACAAACAACAAAAATCGTGAATAACTTTTGTTTAAAGGTCATTTTTTTAAATGCTTCCCAATTCATGATAAAATTATTTTTTTGTTTTTTTAAATTCATTTACCCAATCAATTCCACTATTTATAGGTTTATTATTGTTCCTTAATTGATAACCAAATTCAATAGCTTTTTTTAAAATTTCACTAATATTTTCTTGGCATTGAGTGTAGCCATTGATAAATGCTTTTCTTTTTTTATGGCAATGTATATCCTTGTTATAATGCCATGCTGGTTCATCTAAAGGGTTGTTAGGATATTCTCTATATTCTTTTTCTGCCAACTGTTCTATTTCTTCTTTAGTTTTCATTGTGTTTATTATTTGATTGTTCAAATATCCATTCTAATAGTGGTTGCCTTGATGTTAATTTAGTTCCACATACTATCCAAAGAGGCAAATAAATGATTAATAAGAATAAAAAATCAAGCAAACAGCAAGGGAAAAACAATATAATTGTCATTATTCTATATCTCATTTGTTTAAAAATTTAATTATTTTTTCTTTTACACCTGACTGCTTAATTCCCTCCATAGATTTTGGAGTATGAACGAAATTCCCTAATAAACTTAAATCCATATCATCTACTGCTACCCAATTAACTAAATTATATTCCTTTACATAACTTAATATCTCCATAACTCTTGTTTTTTCTAATTCATTATTGGGATTAACATCTAAAAATAGTTTCCAATCTAAATCAGAACGAGTATATGCCATAGGGGGTTTTGCTATTCCTCTTATTTTATATAGTTGTTGCATTTCTGATAATGAGCAATGAAATCTCCAATCAGAACTAATAACTATCTCGCAATCGGTTTCATCAATTATTTCATTCAAAACATTTATTGCCTTTTGATTGAATCTATCAAATAAAGAATCAAAACCCTCTTTGTTTTTAAAACGACTACCCCACTCCGTAGCCAAACAAATTACTCCATCGTGGTCAAGAAATAATACTTTTTTATTCTCCATACTTAATTAAAAATTCAGGGTTTATTGCTTTAAAACTTACACGACCATTGTTGAAATTTTCATTTGAAAGCATCAAATCAATACGTTCTTTGTGAGGTCTAATTACTATTCCCTCCGCCCAAACATCTTTATTTAAGGTGCTTTTTATTTTTGACATTTCAATAATTCTATCAATACTGTTAGATAGTTTATAGTTGAAATCTAAAATAGGAACATTATCCAATCCTAAATTTGCCATTAGTAAGGCAAACTGTTCAAAATTAAAATACTCAAACCTGTCAATATCAAAAGCATTGAAAAATAATACCCTATGCCCTTTTATTTTTAGTTTGTTGTCTTGTATTTTTTCGCCAAACGATTCACCCTGTATAGCAATGTTTTTTCCATAAGACCTTAATTTGTTTTCAATGTTAAGTTGTCTTGCCATTTTCCAAAATGTATTTTCTTCGGATTCCAACAATTCCATATTTCGACTACAAACACCAAATTCCCCATCTTTTAAGTAATAGGTAACGGAACTACCATCAATTTTTTCGGTAATGTAGCAATTAGTTCCCTCGTATTTATCTAATAGTTTTTGTAATACTTGCACTCTTGTTTCATCTGTTTTAGGAATGAACGAAGGGAACTTTCCTTTCATAACTCCACTTAAACAAGCTGGGATAGGTGGTTCGTGTTTAACGACACCTATTGCTTCGGTTACATTTTGCCCTTCAATCATATCTTCGGGAAGTAAGCCAAAATACTCAACGGTGGATAGCGGAAAGCAAATCCCCTGACTTATTTGACCTTTTAATCTAATAGTTTTTATTCTCATACCTCTTGGTTTTAGGAACGAAAATATTTCAATATCTGGCAATAAACTATCTATTTCGCAATAAACAACCTTATCGCCAACTTTGAATTGATTTTTCAACACTACTACTTTCCAACCCAATATACTTGCTACCTCAATACTATCGGCATTTTCTATTGGCTGTATGTCTTTTATTGTTTGAATTGATGCTAATGTTCTCATTTTTTTTATTTGATTTTAGTTAATAAATGTATTCCCCTACTAATTGAGTAAGACCTTGTGAGTTGGTTATTGTTTTTAATTTCTTTGTATTAGTATTTAAAAAACCTTTTCCTTGTTCTCTAATTTCATCTATGTTCATTGCTTCTATTTCACACTTAAACCCAACAGGCATCTTTGGTTGTTGGAGGGATTGGATGATTTTAGTTACAATATTCATTGTTGCATTTTCTTCTTTACTCCACATATCCATACCATAACCGCTTTCTTCAATGTATAAGTCAAGCAACTTATCTAAAGTTAAATTATACTTCTCTTCGGCTTTGTTGTAGCCACTCATAAAAGAATCTACATCTACATTTCTTAAATCTCCAAAATGTATATTATCATCTTCAAGTGGTGGTAAAAGAGGTACATTTTCAAGTATTGGTGAGTTATTGAGTGGTAAATGACTAATCACTTTTTGAAATCCAATATTCTTCATGCTACCTTTGTAGAAAACAAGAATATTGTTTATAGAATCATAACAATAGGTTTCCTTTTTAATCTCTGAATCATCTACTATTAGCATATAATATCCTGTGTTTATAATATTTTCCATTATTGTTTTATCTTTTGAATTACTACTGCAAACTTCCCTACTAATTCTTTGTAAACGTAAGAAGAAGAAGTTACTGAAACTGAAACTGATTGAGGCGTAACCGAAACTACTTCCCATCCTTTTTCTAAATAATCATTCACTTCTTTTGCGCTTTCTACTATTAAAAATTTTTGGTCTTTCATTCTTTTTAATTAAATTTTGTTTCCATTATATTATTTCAGCTAAAATTCTACCAAAACATAGACCTGCACAAATCCCGATAATATATCCTGAACTTTTGTCTTTATTAAAAATTGCATTTGTTATCATTATTATTAACAATAAAAGTGCGATTGCTATTAGTGTTGTTTTTTTCATAATATTAATTTGAATTTTCAAAAATTAATATTGTTACTGGCTTTTCTCTAAAATAATCTGAAATCATTACTCCATGAACAGATTGTTGTTCTTTCCTGTTTAAGTTATGCCATTTAGCAACATAGTCATAACCTTTCATCATTGCTATTGGATTACGACCATCCATAGAGCCTATTTCATAACCCCTATTTACTGCCCAAGTACGAGCTGCGTAAAAACTTTCAAAAGTACCCTCCACGTTAAATTCGTGCTTTTCTTTTATCTCTTTTCCTAAATATGTTTGACCTACTTCCATTTATTTAATTTTTAATTGTGTTTTTTTTTGCTGTTCTATTTCAATTAACTTAGCCTTTTCATAAAATTTAGTAAATAATTCTTTTTGATAGCTATCTAAGTATTTATTACTTATTTGTTTCCAAAAATAATCTAATGCTGATTGTTGTTCTTGTTGTTGTTCTTTTTCTTGTTTCATGTTTTTAGAATTTAAGTATTTCTTTGGATTCGCAATTAAATATCTTGCATAGTTTATATAGCACATCAATAGAAATTAAATGATTGCCACTTTCCAATCTGCTTACTGCATTTCGTATAATATTTAATTCTTTGGCAACTTGATGTTGCTTTAATTTTAGTTCTTTTCTTTTAGCCCTAATATTTTTGGCTATTTCTTTTTTTAAGTTTTCCATATTTAATTATTAATTTTTCTTTTCTTTTACTTTCACAAGCAAATACTTCTTCATAATCAATACCTAATCTCATAAGTGCTTGATTAAAAGCACCAACTCCGCTAAAATCACTTCCTACTTTTATCATTTTTATTATAATTTTAAATTACATTTCATTTAATAAATTTTGTTATATAGAAAATTAACACCAGTTTTTATGCTATTTGTTTTCACCTCACTTCTAATTATTCCTGAATCATTGTAAGTTTGAATAATAATAAAGCCATCTAATGTATCTCTAATGCTTATCTTGGAATTTAACTGAACACGAATCTTATTTAAGATAATATTCAAAGTTTTGTATTCTTCATTTGTGATTAAATCATCTTTTATTTGTACCTTTTTTGCCATCTTTGATTATGTTTTTAATTTCTATGTTAATTTCTTTTATGGCAAATAATAAGTTGTTTATTTCAAAAACTTGGTTTCTGCTCAAATAAACTTCTTCCCCTGTTAATTTCTTTAAATTAACTAACTGATACTTATTGCCTTTTAATCTGTAAGGTCTTTTATTATTCATTTTCATTGATTAAATCTGTTGTTGAAACTCTATCAAGTGCCTTTTGGTAACACTCCTGATGCCTTCTAAAATAACTTAACTCTTTTTCAACTTTTCTCAAATGGTATTTGATTAAAGATATAGTTTGTTTTTTTACTGATTTTGATTCTGCTATTGTAAATGAATAATCGTGTTTATCATTTATTTCATTTATTATTTCATTTACTTGCGAGGGATGAAAGTTACTTTCGGTTACATCCTCAACAAATATCTTCCCAGTATCTAATTGAAGTTTGATTTTTTTGTAGGTTTTTCTCATAGTGTTATTTTTAATATATCCAATAAGGTTTATTTCTTGCTGTCCACTTAAACAAATGGGTTTTCGATTTATTATAGTAATTTCTGTAATTAGATACCGCACAATCGCTAATCTTAACTTCATCGGGCATAGCGCAAACGAAAGGGGTTAAGCCAATATCTTTAATATTAGGAGGGTTGTTTAGTGAAAATTCAAATATTTTTTTTGCTCTTTGATGTTTGTCGGGTTTATTGAATCTAAACTGATACTCTTTATATAGCTCTAATCCAAACTCACAACTATAAATCCAGTTAGATAAACTTTCACGCATCCATTTTGAGCAAGGGTGCAAATCGTGTGTTTTGGAAAACTGCATAATAAATTCAGGATTATTATGTTTCCATAAATTAGAATGATGATAAGCAAACGATAACATTTGACTTAGTTCAGTCGGCATTTTAACAATATGTTTGTCTGTATGGAATATTGCCGATTCCTCTTTGCTGTTTGATAAAATAAATAAATTCATTTTTGACCGTAGAATTTTTTAATGGTATTTAAAACTTTTACAAATATAGTCAATTTACTTTAATTGTCAATATTGTAAATGTTAAATTTTAATTTTTTATTATATAGTATTGATAATCAGTTTTAAAATTATATCTTAATATGTTTTTTAGGAATAAAGCTCGTGTTCAATTTTTCTTTTACTCTTTCAGTTGTTGATTCAGGCAAAGTATATTTATTTCCGTATTCATCAGTTATGGTAAAATCATTTGAAATTAGCCTATCCATAACAATTTGCCTTTTTAACTTAGATAGTTCCTCATTTATTACATTTCTTCGTTCAGATAATACTGCAAGTTCAATAGATAGTTTTTTTGATTCTCTTGATAAATCCAGTAGTTTTTCATCGCTTATGTTTTCTATACATTCTCCACTCGTAATATAAATGACAAGTTCATTTTCAGTTTCTTTATTGATATATTTAATTAACTTTTCAATTTCCATATTTAGATAATCCAAATGAGCATCAAGAAAACTCAATTTTTCAGATTCATAGAAATCAACCTGTTTTTTTAATTTTTCTATTTTCTTATCTTTATCTTGTTCAGTTTTACATCCTCTAAAATCTAAATATTTAGATTTATCCAATACTATTTCATTAGCAATTAAATCTATGTATTTGATAAAATCATCACGAAGGTATTTGTCCTCTATTTTTATAAATAATTTACCATCAAATGCCATAAATTCTAAATAATGATTTTTCTTTTCTTTAATTAAAGAGATAAAATCTTTTATTTCTTGGATTAATTCTTTTTTAACCGAATAAACTATTTTCCTGCTAATGTATTTTTCTTGCATAGATATTAAACATCCCGAATCAGATACTAATTCGCAATCTTCGGCTACTAATTTTCTAAATTCAACGATAAGTAAATCGTTTATATGTTGAATTTTAAATATTTTTTCCATAAAATTATTTTTTTGGCTCTACTTGTATTAATCTAAACATCTTTCCATCATCAAAAAAGGCGACAAAGACATACCAAACATCATTTATATTTTGGTAAAATCTTACTTCTCCGATATGATATTTTCTTCTTGGACTTTCTTTTTCATTGTGATAATGACATATAGTTTCAAACAAACTACCATTTTCATCAATTTTAATAAAATTCATATAGCAATCAAGCGATTTTGTCTGCCAACCATTTTCATAATTTTTCAACTCGTCAGGTAAGTGAACTTTGTCAATTACCAAATCATCAAACATTCCCATTTAATTATTTTTAAAAGTTTTTTCAAAATCAAAAGCCGAACATCTTTTAAATCCTCTTTTTTGCAAGTGGTTTTGAAATCGCTCGTTCCAAACTTCTTTTACCTTTAGAGTTTTATTATCTCTTTTGCTACTCATTTCAAACCATTGAAAAACATCGTTGAGGTGTCCGTTACCTTTTTCTTTGTTTTTAAGTGCTAAAATCTCATAACTCGTATAGGTGCATCTCCAAAGTCCTTCGCAAGTTCCAACTTTAAAGCATATCCATTTGTGTTTAGTATCTAAATTCAATGGATATTCAGCAACTAAAAAAGGCAATTTGTGTTCAGATTCAAAAACATCGTTATTATCATTTTCCAAATCTTCGTCTAATTCTTGTTCTTTTTCCAATTCTTCTTCAAGTTCTTTGCAAAGTTCACATTTACTTGAATTGTGATAGGGAGAAAAGCAATGGCTACCATCATCCCCATCTATCATATAGTTTCCAGTATTCATCTTAAAATCTCGTATTATCTTCTTTTTTTACTTTATATTTCTCTAAATCTTCCAAAGAAACAAATCTTTGTAATTCAAATCCCTGACTTTTAAAATTTAAGTATGTAGCTCCCTCTAAAATCATACTTACAGGTATCTTACTCCAATGGTTTCCTTTATCATCGCTTAAACTCACAAAATCGAATGTACTTTGATTTCTTAAAACATAATCGTTGAACCCCCAAGCGTTCAATTTCCTAAATAAATGTTTATCTACTTTGCGTTTCATAAATATTGTTCGGGTAGATTTAGTAACAGTTCCTATATTCCTACCTCTTTTTTCTCCATTTAAGTATAGAGTTAAGAATATTAATTTATCATTACTCTTAATTTGAAGATAATTTTTTTCATCTATAAAAAAATTCCTAATCTTAAATTCTGTTTTGTTATTTTGCATTTTGTTCGGTTTTTAATTGTGGTAAATATAGGTAATAAAATAATCTAATTATACTATTGTTAATAACTTTTTATTTCCATTAATATAGCGCAAAGATTGGAGTTATGCTCCATTTTGCTTTGCCAGCTCACGCAAATTCATTTCCTCAATTTTCTTATCATTTTCAACAGCCTCTCTAATTCGTTCCTCTAAGTGCATTGTAAATCCTACTCTGCAACAAGCAACTTTCTTTTCAGAAAATTCGCACCCATCACTTTTACCTTCGTCTTTACAAGCTCCATAAACACCAATCCAATCGGCTATTACATTTGCTAAATCTGATACTGTTTCAATTTCCATTTGTATATTTTTTAAGTTAATATTTTATCAAGCCCACCCACGCAAAACGAGAGCATAACAGCGTATAAGAAGCCATTGAAAAAACGGCTCTTATACGCAAACCGTTACCTGCCATTGTTAGCAGACGTTTCCAAGTTGATACTTTCTTCCACTTCATTACCCCAAGCATCCCACCCATCGTGATTTTCCCTTGCAAATAATTCTACTCTTGGTATATCGCCACAAAGTTCTACTATTCTATTTCTTACTTCATCGGGTTTCTTACTATGTTCTTCACGTTGGCTTTGAACTAACGACCTTACATTTCGTTTCTTAACTAATTTGGCAGCCCCCTTACCCTTTGTGGCTAATAAACATATTTCTACGCCACTTTTCAAAGTGTAGTTTCCCATAAAGCATACAGGCTTATTTTGTTTATTCAACTTTTGCCACACAAAACCAACTGTTTTATATTCAAATCCCCAAGCCTTTATCACTTCACAGCATCTTGATAAATGATAGTCCGTAGTCCATATAAACAAAATGCAATTTTCATCGGCTATATCTTTTATTGGCAACGCTTTTATATCTGAACTTGACATTACTGGATATGGGTTTCTACTAATAAAATCCTTTGCTTTATTCTGTTGCACAGTAACGGTCATATCGTTATAGTGTGACCAAGCAGGGTCAGCGTAAATAATTTGGTATTTCCTTTGAGAACCCACAACGGCAGGTAACATCGGTTTGGCAAAATTGCCGTTTAGTTCTTCGTTTGACATTTTATCTAAATTTAAAAATTTGTAATTCTAATGAAGTTTTGTGTTCGGCAACTTCGCCAAGCCGAGAACCGTTAGTGGCAAGTGCTACGACCACGTTACCTTTTCAAATCCTCGTTCTACTTTTGCATATTCCTTTTCAATAAATTCCAAATTATCAAAAGAAAAAACTTCTCTATAATAACTTGGTGGCGGAGGTGGGTTACTCATTAAATGTGAGTTGTCCTGAACATAATAGACATAAAGTTTTTTCTTTTCTTGGTCTATTTCTACTTTTTGAATTTGATTGTTATTAAACATTTGTTCTTAATTTACCGCACCAGCCACTAACAGTGGTTTTGTGCTATTATTTTGGCTATAAAATTTATCTTTAAAGGCGAGTGTCTGCAAGCCAAAATAACAGACACAAAGCCACAAAACGTTAGCACCAATTTTAGGACAACGCCCAAACAAGTGCTTCGTAAATACTATCTTTCCAATCCTTTGCTTCAATAAAACAAGTAGTTGAAATATCATCAGGTTCATCACCCATTGGCACATTTTGAAAGCCATCAAATTTAACAGCCCAATGACCGTTATCATCGTTTAATAAATTTGGACAATAACCGATTTCTGCAAGGCTTTCAAATGCTTGTTCACAGTTGATTTCTCTGTCCGTTACTTTTTGTTTTATTTCTTCGTAATTCATAATAAAAAACTGGTGCTAACAAAGGCTATAAGCAATTGCCTATCAACATTTGTGGTTAATTGAGCAGTATTTATAAGGCAACTGCTCATAGCCTCAACCGTTATGCGTAATGCTCTGAATACTTCTGTTCGAGTTCAAGCATTTTATCCCATATCTCTTGATGGTGAACACTATCCCAAGCGCATAATCTTGGACTTTTCTTTTTCTCTTGCAAAAATGCTTTCAGTTCATTGTAGCAATTAGCACTACGCATAACATCGGCTATACGCAATTGCTCTTCGTATTTTTCAACGGTTTCTTTTGCTTTTAAGTAATCTTCTTTTTTTATCATTTTGTTTAATTTTTAAGTTCGCAACTGCGTATAGCCGTAGCCGTTGGGCGCAATTAATAGGACTGCACTAAAGCCCCTATATGCCCAATATATGCCGATAAAGCAAGTTTATCAGGGTGTTTCAATTCTGTTTTCTTCCCTGTAATAAGGCACACATAATATAATATTGTTCCATTTTCTGTGTGTTTTGCGTCATAGCATTTTGCTCTTTCGCTCCAAGTTGTTTGTTTGCTCATTCCGATTTAATTTAACTGCGCCCAACAATAAATTTGCGCTATTGATTTTTTAAGCGTCTATTGTCTTGTTGGTAAAAAATCAACAGACGCAAATTCCTACCGTTATAGGCAATAAAAAATTAAAGCCTACGCACAGTTACTCTTTAATAATCACCTGTCCAACATTTCTAAACATTCCTACATACACATCGTATTTATTCGGTTCGTCAGTTGGTGAAAGTTCAATTCCTTTGCTCATTAAATGTTTAGAAAGTTCACGCCACATTGCTTTTTCGTTTTTCACAACAATAGTTTTGTTAATGTTGTTTCTACCTAAGTTAATCAGTTGTAATTCCATCGCTTTTTAATTTTTTACAGCCTATAACAGCACCTAACAAAAATGGCTGCTACAAGCATTTGTTTTTAATTCAGAAGTTCTTACAAGCAGCCACTTCTGTTAGCTGCAAAACGTTATAACCAATAGGGGTGGACTGCTCCGAATTAACTTTATTGTTCAAAAAATTAAAACAAAAAAGCCCACCCACAAATGATTTATTTATATTCACCTTCAAAATAACTATCAAGGTATAATATGAAGTCTTTTCTGTAATCTTTTATTAAATAATCATCATTCATGTGATTTCCTCTACGAGCAATATAATACCAACCTTTATTTTCCGTATAAAATAATCTTTTCTTTCTTGTTTCTCCATTGTGATTAAATGTGAAAAGAATAGAATTAGCAATACAAGTTCCACCACTTCCACCATTCATTTTTAAATCTAATTTGGTTTCGTGTGGGAAAATATGATATTGCCCATCGTTATCACTTTTATACCAAAAACAAGGTTCGTATTTAACCTCACATTTAATTAAATCACAAACAACCTCTTTGAAATCTTCATTGAATTGCTTCAAAGTATCAGTTAATCTTTTGTAATCATTTTCAGATTCTTTTTTGTTGTTTTCGCCCCTGATTTCAGAAGCTAATTTAGAAATTGTCATCATTTTGTTTTTATTTATTAGTTATTAAAAAATTATTCGCTTTTTTTTGTTTTAATTTTTTGTTCAGTTCTCCGATTAAAGTTACTACTAAATAATCCCTACTGGTTATAACAGCGTATAAAAAACATTAAAACGATTTTTTATACGCAAAACGTTATGCAACATGATTAGGTTCTACCCTAATAACACCTTGCACTATTGAAACCTTAACATTATTTAACCCTATAATTTGTATTGGTAATTTTTCTGTCCAATCTAAAACTTCACAGCATTGGTCAGAAGTCATACTACCTGATGAACGTAATTCTGCATATAAATCACGTTGCATAACATCGGCTAAAACTCCATTGTCTTTTTCTTCGTTTGAAATATTTTTTGTACTCATAATTTTGTGCTTTTAATTAAGTTTATCTCTCATATTTAAGTCGGCAACGAGAGTTTAGCCGAGTGCCGTTGTGTTCAATTTTATTTTATTAATTTTTAAAAGCCTACGCATCGTATTTCGTTTTAAGTTTGGCAAGTTGTTCCTTCTCGTAATCTTCAATTCTTTTTTGCTCAACAGCGTCTCGTTCAGCTCTTTCTTTTTTGTATCTTTTTTCTTCCTCCTCCAATGCGTATTTGTGTTCAGCTTTTGTTATTAGTCCTAACTCAACTAATTCTTCATTTGTATTGTCTTTTTCCCAATCAGAAATAACAAGAATACGCCTTTCTTGTCCAAACCCTTCCGTCCTATCCTCCGTATCAAATACAGCAAAAGAATTGTCGGTAAATTTTATCCACATATCTTGATAGCTTTCTTTTGGCATTAAAACCTGAGCTATTGTTTTTCCAATAAGTTCTTTTTCTTCAAATAATTGTTTCATAATTCCTTCGCTTTTTTTAAAAATTAATAAAATAAAACTAAAACATAACAGCACCTAATGGCTATTTTCAGCCCACTTTCAGAAGCTCACAGCCATTAGCTGCAAAACGTTATAAGTCAGTTTGCTAAGTTATTTCATCGCAATCTTTACATTTTACAATATACTTATCACCTCCAAAATATCCACCCGAAATATGCTTATGTTCGCAAACCGATTTTATAACACCAGCTTGTTGCAATTGCAAGGCTGTATTTTGTTTTACATCAACCAATTCAATTTTAATTGTCCCTAAATTACCACTTGGCAAAGCAGGTGAAGAATAAACATTATTCCAGTTATTATCTTTGGCTAATTGGTATAATATACTTCTGTAAATCTGATAAGTATTTCCAATAAACTCACTACCATTATAACCTTTACTTGCATTATCAGGAAAATTAGGCAATAATACTCTTTTAGCTTTCTTTAATAATTCTTCAACCTCATCACGTTTTTTCATTTGTTCATCAAACGATAAGCCACGCAACATTTCTTCAACTGTATATCTCATTTCAGATTGACCTGATGCAAACCTTGACAAATCTTCAAGACAATTAGCAATTAACATCATTTGCTGTTCTGATAATTCAATTTTATATTTTTTCATTTAATATCTTTTTTGGTTGCATTTTAAAAGAGTTCCATCACTATTTTTGCAAGGTATAGTGCCTCTATTTCTGCTTAAAACCTTATATTTGAAACCATCCTCACACATTATTGAATAATCCCAATGAGTACCTTCATTGTAAGGGTCTTGCTTACTGTCAAAGTATTGAAGCCCTACCATCAACAAAATAGTTGCTGCACAAAAAATTAAAAATCCTTTCATTTTATTTTTTTTAGTTTTTAATAAATATATTCTCCTACCCAAATAGTTTGTCCTTCGGGAGTGGTAGTTGTTTTAGGCATCAATATTGCATCATACTGATTTATACTTTCTTCAAACAATGCAACATTGGTAAAATTATTTCCAACATCTTCTTTAGAGTTAATCCATTCAACCTCACACTTAAAAGCAACAGGCATCTTTGGTAGTGATAGGGATTGGATAAAATTATCAATATCAGTAATTGTAACATCGCCTTCTCTACCTTTTTTTATAGCCCAATCAATAGCAACATCAAGTTGTCTTTCTGTGTATTTGAAATTCTCTCGGGCTTTGTTGTAAACTGCTTTAAAATCATCGAAACTAACTTCATATAAAGTTTGGTCACAATTTGGATATAAATCATACAAATGTCCCTTATTTGTTTTTAAGGAATATTCTTTTGCCAACTTCTCAACATCATATTCTTGTTCAAGTGGTTCAAGTGGGGGAAGTAATGGAATACTAATCACTGGATTTATACTAACCCATACGTTTGGAGAGTAAAAGGTAAAAAGAATAGGATAGTTGTTTAGTGGTAAATGAGCAATGATTTTTTTCTCATAAGAAACATTAATCTCTACAAACTGATAAATTTCTTTTGAGATTTCATTATAAACCCAATCATCTTTTTTTATTTGTTCATCACTTACAACAAGTAAGTAGTTTTTTGTGTTAATTAGTTTATGTTTCATGTTGTTTTTTTTAGTTGTTATTTTTTTCATTAAATATTTCAAGCCAAACTTTATAAAGTATATATAAATAATATAATATACAAATAGCCAAAGAAACAATTATAAAATTATAAGTGTATGAAATAATACATAAGAAAAAACCAATTACTCCTATTACAAAACTAAATGCAATCAATAATGCTAAAATTTTATTTTTCATTTTATTTGTTTTTAGTTGAAACTTGTATATGTGAAATTAGCACCTCTCCAAGAGTTATTTGTATATATAACTCTATCATAATTTACAGTCATACCAAAATTGCTTTTATTTTTAAAATGTATGGTTTTATCATTTAGCCAATCAATTTCACAAAGTTTTTCTCCATCAAGTTTGGTTTTAACTCTTATTTTATCCTTAATTTTTGGTTTGTGTTCCATGTTTTGTGTTTTTAGTTGTTTGTATTGGTTAATCTATAAAAGTTACAAGATGCGGATATGTAGTCAATACTCCTTTAGTTTCTTCATCTTCAATTATAGCAACTGAATATGAACAAATATTTTCTCCACTTTCTTTTAATTCAAGCCCCCATTGATGTAAAAAACCAACCCTTTCTTCTGATAATTTTAATTGACTACTTCCTGTTGGTGTTGCATCTGGCAACCATTGTTGATACATTACTTTTCTCATGTTATTTGTTTTTATAATTTATTTATTTCAATTTTTACTTCTTGCCAATATTTAGTTGATAACTCTATATCTTCACCATAAGTACCTCCATCGCCTAATACTGGTAAACTTGGACTTGAATTTAATATCTCATCAACTGCTATTAAAGCACATTGTTTAGACTGTTCCCACGCTTTATATTCTTCTTTTAATCCTATTGGGTGATTATACCATACTTCGTTTGGAGTTGTTTGATAAAATTTATCTACTAATTGTTTTGCTTTTTCTTTATGTGTCATTTTATTTGTTTTTAGTTGTTAGTTTATAATTAAATCTCTTTGCCCATTAGCATACCCATTATCGTATTTTTCTTTCAATTGTTGGTTTTCCATTTCTTTGGCTTGTTCTAAAATTGCTTCAACTGCTATTTGATTGCCTTTTACAATAAATTTTTCTAATTTTTGT
>Ga0164292_10000050_pt1 | contig 76034 bp, 56 predicted proteins | sample GEODES117metaG_FD_111486 | JGI IMG/M metagenome (GOLD analysis project Ga0164292, IMG submission 111486) | Eutrophic lake water microbial communities from Lake Mendota, Wisconsin, USA - GEODES117 metaG | ecosystem: Environmental > Aquatic > Freshwater > Lake | place: USA: Lake Mendota... | reverse complement strand
TATAGTCCAATATCGGCTATCGCCTCATTGTACTATTTGTTTGATACCATCGGCATTGACTCCCGAAAGCATTCGGGATAAGATTTATAAAATATTGGCATATTATATAAATCACATTGGTATAATAATTGGGGATTTCTACAAATAGTGTGGGTATTATTACATTTTATTAACGTGGATTTCCGTGCTATTTTAAATCATGCTGTTTTGAGTTTTGCAGCATGTGCCAAAATATAATTAAAACGAAAAGCTTCAATTTTGCATTATGGGTTATTGAGATTTACAAAACTATTCTTGAGAGTAAAAAAGAGTAGGTTATCTCTAAACAATTTCTTCGCTCTGGAACTGCTATTGATGCTTTGATAAGTGAAGCGCAGCAGGCAGAAAGCAAAGCAGATTTTATTCACAAACTTTCTGTCGCTTTAAAAGAAGCCAACGAAACCGACTAATGGATAAACTTACTTTTCAATTCCGGTTATATGGAAAGGGAAAATTATTATGCTATTTCCGCTGATATCAATGAAATACTACGCCTGCTAACCAGCATCATAAAAAGTTCAAAACAAAACCGATAATTATCCATCCTCAATTATCAATTATCAATCGTCCATTATCAATTGTCCATTCTCAATTATCAATTGCTAATTCCATGTCTCTTATCAACATCTTCTCCCTATTCGCCATTTCCCATGCCGTATAAAAAATCATTCTTGCACGTTTTTCAAATAAGGGCCAGTTGATCCATTGAATATCATCAGTGGGTTTATGGTAATCAGCTTTCAACATCCCATCATAAAAAAATAATACAGGCACTCCTTTTCTGGCAAAATTATAGTGGTCGCTGCGGTAATAAATCCGGTTAGGATCGTTGGGGTCATCAAATTTGTAATCGAGCACCAATCCTGTATGTGCAGCATTAACGCGCTCGTTGATGATGGGCAGTTCGCTGCTGATTTTATTATGGCCAACCACATATACATAATTCAGTGTATCGGCTAATGTACGTTCTGTGTCTACCCTGCCTATCATGTCGGTATTCAAATCAGCAGTTGTTTTTTCAAGCGGGTAAATGGGATGATCTGAATAGTATTCACTGCCCCATAATCCTTTTTCTTCACCACTCACAGCCATAAATACAACAGTGCGTCTTGGGCCTTTGCCTTCTTTTTTTGCCCGGGCAAATGCAGCAGCCATTTCCATTACGGCAACTGTTCCACTTCCGTCGTCATCAGCGCCGTTATAGATTTTTCCATCACGTATTCCTAAATGATCATAATGTGCAGTAAGGAAAAGGTATTCTTCTTTTTTATCGGTGCCTTCCACAATACCAATAATATTACTTGCATCGGTTCGCTTTTTAGTTTTTTCAAATTGGCCTTTTATGTTTTTTTGTACTGCGATAGAATGTTTAAGAAAAAGCTCATTGGTTTTGGCACGGCTGATTTGATCATAAATTTTTTCGCCAAACAATTTTTGAGCAGCTGAGTAGGAGATCATCATGTAAGGCAGCGAGGAATTTGAGGTTTTATTTGACGGATAATAGAGATTAGTCTTAATGCTATTTTCTGTCATACGTTGTGTAAACATTTCCATGGCAGGATTAATAATCATAACAGCAACAGCTCCTTTGCTTGCAGCCAATGCTATTTTTTTAAGCAATCCCGGATATGTCCAGGCTGAAGCTTTGTTTTCTCCCGCAATGAAATACTTACCTTCTTTTTTAGGTTCGCCCAAACAAATAACCACTACACTGCCATTCACATTTAATCCTTCATAATCATCATAAGCTGAATCGGAAATGCCATAACCTGCAAAAACTATCCGGTTGCTTTGAAATGACCCGTTTTCATTTTGCGTCAATGGGAAAATGTAATCCAATTTATGCTCCCATGCAACACCGTCTTGGGATATATTTGTTTGAATCAGACTGTCCTGATAAAGCGGAAAAAACTGTTCATAACTGTTAAGTGTAGCTGCTTTTTGGAGACCAATATTTGCAAATGTACTTGCAATGTATGCAGCTGCTTTCCGCTGGCCCCGGGTGCCTGTTTCCCGGCCTTCCATATCATCTGCAGCAAGGATGGATAGTTTCGATTGCAATCCATTCATGGTTATCAGTTCAGCATATTTTTCCGGAACTTTTTCCTGAGCCTGCACTGCAAGCGAAATGGTAAGCAACAGTAAGGAGAGTATATTCTTTGTAACCGTCATCATTTTAGTTGTGGGTAATTTTTTTTGAAATTGGAATAAATGGCAAAATCTTTTTAGACTAAATTTTAGCAATGCGATTTTGATGCCTGCCTCCTTCGAAAGCGGTATTCATAAAAATATCCAGCATTTTCTCAGCATCGCCATCTCTTACAAACCTTGCCGGAATGCAGATGATATTGGCATCATTGTGTTTACGGGCAAGTTCTGCCAGTTCTTCACCCCAGCAGATGGCTGCTCTGATACCGGCATGTTTATTTGCAGTGATGGCAACTCCATTGGCACTTCCGCAAAGCAAAATCCCAAAAGCGGCCTCTCCACTTTCTACAGCGCGTGCAACAGGATGTGCAAAATCCGGGTAATCAACTGAATCTTTAGAATAGCAACCAAAATCTTTAAAAACCATTTTTTCGCCTTCTAAAAATGAAATCAAATCTTCTTTGCAATCGAATCCGGCATGATCACATCCGATGGCAATGGGTTTTTTTAAATCAAAAGCATACATAAAGAAGGGATTTAAAATGATTGTAAAGAAAATATTGAGTTGGTTGCTTAAGCTATTGCTTTGTAAAATTATCAAATCAACGAATAGAAATCAATTCTATCTGCCGGCTTAGGCAATAGTTTTCAGTTTTATTAACTCCATTCTTTTGAACGTTTTGATTGTTCCTTATCTACCCTGCTTGCAATGATTACACTCAACTCATACAGTAGCAAAAGTGGAACGGCTACAATGATCTGACTCGTCCAATCGGGCGAAGGAGTAATCACCGCTGCAAGTATCAGGATCACTACAAGTGCATATTTCCGGTAGGTTTTAAGAAAGCTGCCTGTAATCAAACCGATTTTTGCCAGCACATAAGCCAGCACCGGTAATTCGAATGCAATGCCGCAGCCCAATACGATCTGGTTCAGCGTATCAATATAATCATCAAGGGTTGGCATGTATTTATATGCTCCGGCAGATCCCAGGGTGAAATTGGCTAAAAAATTGAAGGTAAAAGGCGCCAACAGGAAATAACCGAAGGCTGCACCGGTAAAAAAACAAAGTGAAACCCACAAAATACTGCCTCTTGAATATTTTATTTCTTTAGGTGAGAGCGCAGGTTTGATGAATTTCCAGAGTTCCCAGAACAAGTATGGAAATGCGATAATGATTCCAGAGATCATGGAAATAGACAATGCCGACATGAAAGGCCCGCTGATGGTATTACCCTGAAGCGGGATACTAACCGGCGGCATGCAAAGGGCTTCGCCGATATGAAGCCAATGTCCGAAGCTGCACAAGGCACTGTAGGTAATAAAATTTGAATTCGCCGGAGCATATATTACATGGTCGAAAACCCAATCTATATTGATAAAAACCGCTACGGTAACTATTAACCACACAATCAGGGCTCGCACAATATGCCAGCGCAGCGCTTCCAGATGATCCATAAAACTCATTTCGGCCTGACCGTTTTCGCCGGTTCTGCTGAGTTTGCTTAAAAAGCTGGTTTTATTTTGTACACTGGTGGCCAAATCGCTAGTAGTTGAACTGCAAAGGTAACGTTCCTCTCCCTTTATCTTTTAACCGATTGTTGAAATTGATTTGCTCAAAAAGGAAAGCCCCTGTAGAAACAGGGGCCGTTTACCAAAACTAACTGCTTATGAGAAAATTAAAAAACTCAAAATCAATATGGCAATATCAATGCCATTCTATAACCGGTGATGTTAATGATTTGCAAAAACAAATCATTAAATTCCTTACCCTGAATATAAAAACAATCCCGAGTGAAAAAAGTTTTCCTTTATTGATATTTTTTGAAATACTTTATTGCTGAGTGGTGAGTTTTTCAGCATTTTCTGCAAACTGCAGTGCTTCAATGAATTCCTGTACTTCACCATTCAACACCGAATCGAGATTGTAAACGGTGAGACCGATGCGATGATCAGTAACCCTGCCCTGAGGGTAATTGTAGGTGCGGATTTTAGCGCTGCGGTCCCCCGTGCTTACGAGGCTTTTTCTTTGTCTGGATATGGCTTCTTCCGCTTTGCGCACTTCTTCATCGTATAATTTGGTACGGAGCATATCCATCGCTTTTTCCCTGTTGCCCAACTGGCTTCTTTCTGTTTGACAAACTACTACAATACCGGTTGGTTTATGGGTAAGGAAAACTTTGGTTTCAACTTTGTTTACATTCTGGCCACCGGCACCGCCACTTCTTGCCGTTTCCATCTTTACATCACTTTCTTTGAGTTCAAAATCAACCTCTTCCGCTTCAGGCATTACTGCAACAGTTGCCGCACTCGTATGAACCCGGCCGCTGCTTTCTGTTTCCGGCACCCTTTGTACCCGGTGTACACCGCTTTCAAATTTGAGTGTTCCATATACTTCATCCCCGGTAACTTCTACCTGAACTTCTTTGTAACCGCCAACCGTGCCTTCACTTTCGCTGAGAATGGCCGTTTTCCATCCTTTTTTCTCACAGTATTTAAGGTACATTCTCAACAGGTTGCCTGCAAAAAGGGAGGCTTCATCGCCACCGGTTCCGGCCCTGATTTCGAGAATGGCATTCTTATCGTCATAGGGATCTTTGGGGATCAGCATATTGCGAATCAGCTTTTCGAGTTCTTCTTTTTTTTCTTCCAGGATGGGGAGTTCGGTTTTGGCCATATCGCGCATTTCCTCATCGTCTGATTCCAGTACTTCCTTATTGAAGCCGATATTTTCTAACAGTGAAACATATGCATTACGAACGTCTACAATCTTACCCAAACTTCTGTATTCCTTACTCAGGGTACTGAACTTCTTATTGTCACTTACAATTTCAGGATTGGTAAGGGCAACGCCCAGATCGTCGAATTTCGCTTTGATGGCTTCCAGTTTATCTAACATAACGTATTTTTATTTTTCCTGAACAGAGAAAAGCAGCTCTTTTCCAGCCTCAGGCAGGTTAACATCAGGCAAAAAATCACCTGTACTGTAAAGGGCTGCAAATTTACATCATATCAATCAATCCCATTGTATAGAAAATATCGTGCAGAAAAGTTATTTACGGGCCATGAGTTTCTCGGCGAAGATTGGGTGCTCATCACTAATGAGGTTGGTAAAATAATGGATACCGTTCCCATTCATGAAGCTGGCGAATCAGTAGTGTATTATCCGGGTACCTTGTTACCGGGATTTATTAATGCCCATTGCCATTTGGAACTTTCTCATATGAAAGGCGTCATTTCCGGGCACACCGGACTGGTTGATTTTTTAATGGGCGTATTGCAACACAGAAACACAGATTCCCAGGTGATACAGGAAGCCATTGAAAAGGCGGAAAAGGAAATGATTCAAAACGGTATCGTTGCCGTAGGAGATATCTGTAACCAAACAGATACCTTATTGCAAAAGCAAAAAGGGAGGCTAAAGTATCATAATTTTATTGAAACAAGCGCCGTTTTGCCGGCAATGGCAAAAACAAGGTTTGAAAATGCGCTTTCCGTTTATCATCAATTTTCGGATACGCCTTACCGTAACAGCATAGTGCCTCATGCTCCTTATTCGGTTTCATCGGAATTATTTTCTATGATCACATCTCTGCCGGGCAATAACCGGCTTTGTATGCACAATCAGGAAACACAAGCCGAGAATGAACTTTTTAGGACGGGTAAAGGCGATTTTCAACGGCTGTATGATGCTTTGGGTATCCAGCATTCATTCGGGAATCTACCCGTTAATTCCTCTTTGCAACAGGTATTGCCCCATTTCAAACCGGAAAGCCCTTTGATGCTTGTTCACAATCTGGCTACTCATGATGATGACATCGAATGGTTATTGAAGAAACGTCCACTCGAAGAATGTGAAACCAGTTTTTGCATTTGTGCAGGAGCCAATCTTTATATTTCAAACCAATTACCCAATATACCGATGCTTTCGGATTCGGGAATACCGCTGGTAATCGGTACCGATAGTCTGGCATCAAATGATGTACTCGATATTTATCATGAATTAGAAGTCATTCATGAGTATTTTCTGCAGATCCCATGGAAGGAACTTTTCAAGTGGGCAACTATAAATGGCGCTAGTGCCTTGGGTATGGATAGTCAATTGGGAAGTTTTGATAAAGGGAAAACGCCGGGGGTAGTGCAGGTATGGGAGGGGAAAGCGACTAGGATTATTTAATAATTGATAATTGACAAGGAATGAAGAACAAGGAATAAGGAATTGGGAATTGGGAATTGGGAGTTGGGAGTTGGGAAAGTTGAGGGCAGGTAATTTGCGATATAATTTCGAAATCTACTTTATCATGTAATCCTTAACCGACGTTCAATACGGTTTCTAAAATGGATATTGATTTAAGTGCCGTAAAATCCGGAATATGAATGGAATAAAAGCTAACATAGGCTTTCAATAGATTTCGTCTTTGTTGCTGCGATAAATGGATTTCTGCCAGTTCATCCGGATGCTGAACCTTTAGCAGTTCTATGCTGTGAAGCGCCAATGGAGTTGATAAATAATTTTGATGACCGGGTTGTGTATCTGAAAAACAACCTTCTTCCAGATCAAGGTAAACTTCCTCTGTTCCCATTCTTCCCGGTGCCGCATCCTGCAACCGAAAGCCAAAGAAGGGGCTGAGTTGCAGACAAAAAAACAAGGGCAGGTTAGCCACAACAGAGGGCTCGGCGCGATCAAGATTAACCAGCAAGTCTTCACAGAAATAATACAGGTCTTCTTGTTTTTCAGGTTGACGCAGCAACTTGTGCAGCATTTCCACCACAAAAAGGGCAATGCTGTTTTTAATCACATTGCTTTGAACATGCTCGTATAAGATGGCACGGCTGCTTTCACGAATCCGCTGCATATTTTTTATCGGATGATGATATGCTTCAAGATGTAAGATAGATGCAGGCTGATACAATGCTGCAGTATTCCCTTTTTTACCCGCAGTTCTGGCACCATTAACAAGGTAAGTCTGGATACCAAAAAGTTCTGTAAACACAGTAACCACCAGGCTGCTGTCGCCATATTTTACATTTCGCAAAACAATTCCCCTGGTTTTATGTGTCATGGGTGGTTTGAATAGCGGCTATTTATTTTCTTGCCGTTCTTCACAAATAAACTTTCTTTGTGCAAATTAACGATCCTTCACCTCAATATTTGTTTCTATGTGGCAACACCTGGGAAAATTCGTCATCAGGCACCGGCTTATTTTACTATCATTACTCTTTGCAGGAACACTGGTTATGGGCTACTTCGCTTCCAAAGTGAAGCTGAGTTATGAATTCTCTAAGGCTATTCCAACTGATAATGCCCGTTACCGCGATTACCTGCAGTTTAAAGAAATGTTTGGTGATGATGGCAACCTTCTCGTAGTTGGTATTCAAACACCCGCATTTTTTCAGTTGGCACATTTTAAGGCGTACCGGGAAATGCAGGCATCTATCAAAAAAGTTAACGGCGTAGAAGATGTGATCAGTGTACCCGGTGCAGTTAGTTTGGTGAAAGATAGTCTGGAAGAAAAATTAACTGCACAAAAAATCTTTCCTGAACCGATAAATAATCAGGCAGAACTGGATGAAGCTAAATCTACTTTTCTTAACCTGCCTTTCTACCGGTCGTTACTTTACAATCCTCAAACATCCGCTTATCTGCTTGGAGTGCGTATCAATAAAGAAATTTTAAATTCTCCTGATAGGGTCAAAGTGGTTGATGGCATAATGGCTGCCACCAAAAAATTTGAGCAGGTTAGTGGAACCCCCACCAAACTCAGCGGCTTGCCATTGATACGTACGGTTGTAGGCTCCCGTATACAAAAAGAGATGAAACTTTTCCTTTTTGGTTCACTGGCCTTGAGTGTGTTGATCTTGTTCCTATTCTTCCGTTCGGTAAGTACCACATTATTGTCGCTTGCCGTAGTGGTGATCGGAGTAGTGTGGACGGTTGCACTGATTTATCTGTTAGGCTATAAAATCACCCTGCTCACCGCATTGATTCCTTCACTGGTAGTGGTGATCGGCATACCCAATTGCATTTATTTCATCAACAAGTACCATACCTCCTACATTAATAGCGATTATGCCGAGCCGTTAGCTAAAAAAAATGCCGCTCTTGTTGCCATGGTGAGTAAGATGGGTATTGTAACGCTGTTCTGCAATATCACTGCAGCTATTGGGTTTGCCGTTTTTGCCCTCACCCGTAGTGCGATTTTAAAGGAGTTCGGGGTGGTGGCCGGGTTAAGTATCATGGTGATTTTTCTGGTGTCGTTTATCCTGCTTCCTGCAATGCTCAGTTATCTTTCGGCACCGAAACAAAAACAACTTGCTTATCTTAATAACCGTTGGATTGGCGCTTTTCTTGACAGGATTGAACGTTGGGTTTTTAGCCATCGGAAAAGCATTCTCGCCATCACCAGCATTGTTGTGCTGGTTGCTGTTGCCGGAATATTGCGATTAAAATCGGTTGGCTATATAGTAGATGACCTGCCTAAAACGGATAAGATTTATACCGACCTTAAATTCTTTGAAACGCATTTCAAAGGGGTGATGCCTTTGGAGATAGTGATTGACACGAAAAAACGAAACGGGCTTACCGGATTGAAAGCGCTTACTGTTTATGAAAAAGTAGATTCATTGGCTGGTTTTATCAGTAGCATGCCTTCGATGAACCGTCCGCTTAGTGTAGCCGAAGGGTTGAAGTTTGCCAAGCAGGGATTTTATGATAATGATTCAACTCAGTATCTGATGCCCAATACATTTGATGGGGCATTTGTTGGCGATTATCTGAAACCCGGGAAAAAGCAGGCCGACAGTACGGGTTCGAATAACTTTGCTAAAATGCTGCAATCCTTTATTGATAGCGGCCGCCGTTATACCCGTTTAAGTGTAAGTATGGCTGATATCGGCACTGAAGCCTTACCGGAAGTACTTCAAAAGATTGAGAAAAAATCTGCACAATATTTCGACAGTAGCCAGTATAAAGTAACCTTAACCGGAACGAGTATTACTTTTTTAGAAGGAAGCCGGTTTATCATCAATGGGTTGAAGGAAAGTATCTTATGGGCTTTTTTACTGATTTCCTTGTGTATGCTGTATTTATTCAAATCGTTAAGGATTCTCATCTGCTCGCTGATTCCCAATCTGGTGCCTTTGGTGGTTACCGCAGGCGTAATGGGTTGGGCAGGGGTTCCCTTGAAGCCATCTACCGTATTGGTATTCAGTGTGGCATTGGGTATTGCTGTTGATATCACCATCCGCTTCCTGGTGAATTACCGGCAAGAGTTGCCTGTAACGGGCTATAATGTAGAAAAGGCGGTGCGCAATACCGTTCAGCAAACCGGTTTGAGTATCATCTATACATCTTTGGTGCTTACGGCAGGGTTTATCATTTTTTGCGCCAGCAGTTTCGGAGGCACTTTTGCCCTGGGTTGGCTCACTTCAGTAACGCTTTTAGTAGCAACCATCACAAACTTGGTACTGCTTCCGGTGCTTTTGCTGATATTGAACCCGAAAAAAGGGGAAAAGTCATGATTATGTCAATTTTTCCTGAAGTTATTTTATTTTCTGGCCATTTATGAACTCAGTGCAGCAAAAAGTTCTACAAATTTGTCCATCTATTTAACATTAAATTAATACATCATTATATTTGCACAAATCAATCAAACAACCTCGTATGAAGAAAGTAATTTTATTATTACTGGTTTCAATGGCATTAGCTTTTAGTGCATCTGCACAGAAGACCGTTACCGGTAAAGTAACGGATGCCGATGGAAAGCCGGTTTCTGGTGTTTCTGTAACTGTTAAAGGTACTGCGGTAGGTACATCAACTGCCGCCGATGGTACCTATTCTATTGTAGTGCCTGCCGATGGCAAGGTGCTTGAATTTAGTTCGGTGGGTTTTGAAGCTCAAACGGCAACTATTGGCAACAAAGTGCTTTTATCGCCGGTATTGGTAAATACGGAAGCTAAAGAGTTAGGCGAAGTGGTAGTTACCGGTATCAGTAAAGTAAAAAAATCGCAGTACACGGGTGCAACCACCAAACTGGATGAAAAGCAATTGAAGAGCCAGCCGGTGGGTTCATTTGAACAGGTTCTTCAAGGTAGGGTACCGGGTGTAACCTCACTCACCGGTAGTGGTGCTCCGGGTTCTCCATCTAATATTATCATCAGGGGCTCTAATTCAATTCAGGGTACATCAACACCACTTTATGTAGTTGATGGTATACCGGTAGAAGCCTCAGTATTTCAGGGTTTCAACTCAAACGATTTTGCCTCCATTGACATTTTGAGAGATGCAGCATCAGCTGCCCTTTATGGTTCAAGAGGTTCAGCAGGTGTTATTGTAGTGACTACAAAAAGAGGTACTGGTGGTAAAATGAGAGTGGGCTATTCCGGTCAAATGGGGGTAAAATCTAAACCTGATTTTGCATTCCGTTCCATGACTACGGAAGAATTGTTGAGGGCACAGGATCAATATGGTCAAGTAGTTGCCCAGGGCAATGCCAACAGTCCTGCTGCGAATGATTTGAACATTCCCGGGTTTTACTATTCTCCTAACAATCCTCGTTACGGTGCCTTATCAGCAGGTGAAAAGGTTGAGAATGCCCGTTTATTGGATTCCATTTCAGGAATCAATACCAATTGGAACGATCAGATCTTCCGCAACGGTAATTTCAGCAACCACCAGATCACCTTATCCGGTGGAACAGGCAAGACCCGTTTGTACAGCAGCATCGCTTTATACAATGAAGAAGGAATTACACCACGTACCGATATGAAAAGGGTTACGGTTCGCAACAATATGGATTATGCAGATGATAAATTAACCTTTGCTGTATCATCTAATTTTGCTTACACCAAACGTAATTTTCAACAATCAACAGCAGGCAATAGCCTTGGTAATCCGTTCCTTACTTCTGCTGTGAACGTACCATATGCAAAAGTATTTAACGATGATGGCAGTTATGCAACCGGTATCGGTAATTCGTATGGTGCAGCCAATCAGTTGGATTTGACCAAGTATGACGAAAACTATAACAATCAGTTAAAAGGAACATTAAGTTTTGTATTAAATTACCGGTTCGCCAAACATTTTTCAGCAGGATTAACTACCGGTGTTGATTTCAGGGAAACACAAAATACCAACTATGGTAGTAAGCAGGCCTTTCTTAGAGCAACCTCTACTTCTATTACGGGAAGAGAAGGTTTTATTTTGGAAGGGTTGACACGTTTCCTGAGAACAGATGTTCGTCCGAATATTACGTACAGGAATTTGTTCAAAGACAGGCATGACCTCGAAGTTTCTGTTTATGGTGAATATATCCGCGAATTCAACAAATCATTCAGCGCCCGTGGTTATGTAACCGATGCCAAAAGGCCAAATACCATTGCAGCAGTGGTACCGGGCACTGCCGCAAATCAATTGTATCAATCTGTTGGTGGTGGAAAATCCCAAAATGCGTTAGTATCAGGTTTTGCTTCTCTACGTTATACATTAGATGGAAAATATACTTTGACAGGCTCCTATCGTCAGGATGGATCATCCAAACTACCAGAAGCCAACAGGTGGTCAGGTTTCTATTCTATTGGTGGTGTTTGGGATGCGACTAAAGAAGATTTCTTACGTAACAACCGTACACTTAATGTGCTCCGTTTGAAATTAAGTTATGGTAGTGCGGGAAATGCAGATAATTTCCCAGGTGGTGATTACCCCTACCAGGCAACTTATGGTGCCGGAGCCTATTCAGGTTTGAATACCATTGGTGCCACTTATCCTGGTAATCCGGATTTGAGATGGGAAACAACTTATACATTAAACTTTGGTATTGATTTTGAAATGTTCAATCGCAGGTTATATGGGGATATCAACTTGTACGACAAACGCACCAAAGACCTCTTCGTACGGAAACCACTCTCTGCAGTCTCAGGTTTTGGTTCATTGAATATTAATGCCGGAGAATTGGGAAATAAAGGAGTAGAAGTAAGTTTGAATTATGATGTAATTAGTAGAAAGGATTTTGTTTGGACTATTTTTGGCAATTTCTCTTATAATAAGAATGAAGTACTCAGCCTTGGTGGTTTACAGCCATATGAAGATGGGACAGAATTGATTAAAGAAGGTCTTCCATTAGGCAGCCATTTTGAAGTGAAGTGGGCTGGAGTAGACGCAGCAACCGGCAGGCCATTGTATTATGATTTAAACGGAAACCTCACTACTAACTACAGTGCTGGTAACCGTGTGCAGGATTTTGGCACCTGGGAAGCGCCCTGGAGAGGTGGTTTCGGAACCAGTGTCCGTTTCAAAGGTTTTGATTTGAGCGTATTGTTCAGTTGGCAGAGTGGGGCTAATAAAGTGGATAACATGGAATATTTTGTAGAAAATCCAGCCGGTTTCCTTGCCGTTGGATACAACCAATCCTCAGATCTGCGTTTCTGGCAAAAGCCGGGTGATATTGTGAATACACCTAGCCCATTATATGGCACCAATTTTTCTTCCAAAATCATCCATGATGCTTCGTTCATGCGTTTGCGTGAATTGAGGATGGGTTACACTTTACCGAGAGCAACATTGGATAAAGTGAAATGGATTTCCAATCTAAACTTCTTTGTACAAGGTAATAATCTTTTCCTCTGGACCAAATGGAGAGGCCGTGACCCTGAAGCTGGAAATGAGAACATCAACCTGAGTGAATTCCCTAATCCACGCACCGTTACTGCAGGTATTGATGTAACTTTTTAATTCAATTTAAACGAGAAAGCAAATGAAACATACAAAATACATGATTTACCTGCTGGTTGCCCTAAGCAGTTTCAGTAGTTGTAAAAAAGAACTTGATCAACAACCCACCGACTTATTTAGTGATGCCAATGCGTTCGTTACGATGGACGATGTTCAAAGAGGAACTAATGGCGCCTATGGTCGTTATGGTACTTACGCCAGTGATATATATGCTAGTGCGTTAATCTCTGACGAAGCACGTTTGGGGCCTGATAATTCGGGACAAGGTGCACTTACCTATAGATATCAATATGCATCAGATGGAACAACAGGTGGCGATGTAATCGGTGCTTTTTATGGTTATTATGGGATGATTGATCAGATAAACCGTGTTTTGCCAAAAGTTCCCACTGTAACGGCTACTCCCGCCGAAGAACCTCGCCGTAATATCTTAAAAGGGCAATTGTTGGCACTAAGAGGAATTGCTCATTTTGGTCTCTTACAATCTTATTGCAAAAATTATGATGCGGCTGATACACGTGGTATTCCTGTAATGCTGGTTTCAAATCCATTGGCGTATCCTCCACGAAACACAATGGCAGAAACGATTACACAAATAGAATCAGATTTGACCGAAGCAAAAACTTTACTTCCTGCCGTAACTTCTGCTGATTTTAAGGATACCGTAATGAATAGAATCAATATTGCGGCTTATCAGGCACGTATTGCCTTGTATAAGCGTGATTATGATGCAGCGATTGGCTTTGCTTCAGAAGTGATCAATTCCGGTATCAAGCCATTGGTTTCTGGTCCTCAATTTCAGGCAATATGGACTGATGATAATGATAATGAAGTGTTGTTCCGAATTCGTTATGAAACCAGTACAGCTATTGGGGGTTTGTGGACAACTACCGGCGACAATGTTTATATTGCGCCTTCTGATAAATTGGTTAACAGTTATATAACTAACGATATTCGTTTAAATACCTATATCGGTCAGACAATCAATGGTGCGAAAAGGTGTGTGGGTAAATATTATAGTTCCTCACGCGGTGGTCGTGTGGTAGACATGAAAGCCTGTCGTACGGCTGAAATGTACCTGATCCGTGCAGAAGCCTATGCCAAAAAAGCTTCTCCGGATGTTACTTTAGGTGCAGCCGATTTGAACTTCTTACGCAGCAAACGTATTACCGGTTATGCCAATCAGGTATTTGCCTCAGCTACTGATTTATTCAATGCTGTTATCGAGGAAAGATTTAAAGAGCTTTGTTTTGAAGGTTTCCGGATTTTCGATTTGAAGCGCAATAATTTACCGGTGCAACGTTTAGCTGCCGATGCCAGTGCTGCCTGGCAAACTTTACCTGCAGGCGATTACCGCTTTGTATTCCCGATTCCAAATGATGAGCTTCTTGCCAATCCGCAAATGGTTCAAAACGACGGCTATTAATAAAAAAATTTGTTTTAAATTACATATCTAAAAAATAATAAAATGAAATCTTCAAACCGCATTGCACTAATGGCTTTAGCCGCCTTTGGATTTGTTCTGGGAGGTTGCGATAAAACCAAGCCTTACGATATTGATGTGGCTCCACCGGAAGCACATTTTGTGAACGAAAGAAATGTGAATTATTCTGCAGCCGATAACCCAACTCCTGTTTTCAATGTGATTGTAGGTACAACAGATGTAGCCAAGGTAGATCGTACCGTTACTTACAAAGTAACGCCTATTTCAAATGCTATTCCTGGAACTGATTACAGTATTGCTACAGGCAATACAACCGGTACCGTTACCATTTTAGCCGGACAAGCCACTGCAAACATTCCTTTGCAAGCAACGTATGCTTCATTTGCAAACGGTGAACGCGATACCTTGATGTTTACGATTGAGCAACCTTCGTTAAAGCCTTCTACTTTTCTGGATACTGTAATTGTTGCTATCCGCGGAGCTTGTTTTGAAGGCGATGTAAACCTTACCGAATTCCTGGGTACTTATGCCAACACTAATGAAACATTTGGTAACTCACCTTATGGCCCATACATAACTACCATTAGCAGTGTAAGCCAATTACCAGGTGCAACTACAGGTTCTGTTGTAGTTACCAATATCTGGGATAATGGTTGGGCCCCTATTACTTTTGATTTAAATTGGACGAACCCTGCGGCACGTGTAACCAGTTTATTGCAGCAAGATAATATAGCAGATGGTGGTAGCGTAAATCCGCAATATGCAGGTATCAGTACCGTAACTGTTACTAACCCAAGTGCAACTTCTTTCCCCGGTGTAAGAGGTACTTTCTCTATCTGTAACCAAACTTTGGTTTTGAAAATGAGGGTTTGTTTATTGCCATTGGGCTGTTTTGGAACAACCATGTATACCGTGAATATGGCCAGATAATATTGAATATGTTTTATAGAAAAGCCGCAGTAATGCGGCTTTTTTATGGGTTCAAAATGGTGAAAGGCACAAGTGGCCTATAAGAATCTTGAAATAGATTTGGATATTTTGGTTAGGAACACATGTGCCAGAAGGCACAGGGTTTAATCATAATGAAAGCGACATTGAATAATATAGCATTTTTGGTCAACTCCTTTTTTGCCTTCTATTTTATAAACAAGTCTATGCTCAGCTGTAATTCGTCTAGACCAATATTCCTTTAAATCGTATCGCAATGCCTCAGGCTTACCAGTTCCATGAAATGGATTTTTCCTGATCTCATTAAGCAAGTCTTTGATTTTTTCTACTATGCTAGCATCTGTTTCAATCCAGTATTGGAAGTCTTCCCAGCCATACTCTGTAAACTCGAAATTCATGCAGCAACTTATTGTAATTTGTATTTTCGGGTTTTACCTTTTTTTAATTGATCGATTGATTCATGAAGTCGTTGTCTGTTTTTGGTTGTAGAAAGTAAATGGCCGGTTTCATGAAGTGAGTTGTATTCTTTCAAAGATAATATGACTACCGCTTCTTCTTCAGATGCTCGGGAAACAACAATGATATCCGACGATTTAGAAACGTCATCCAGATATTTTTTCATATTGCTTCTTAGCTGAGTTATAGATACTGCCTGCATATTTTTAAAATTTGATAAAATAAAGGTACGTTATAGGTACGTAAAAGCGTACGGATTTAGGTGATTTACTCTAAAAAATGTAGATAAGAAATAAGGCACAAGTGGCCTATAGGATGCAGGAGCAAGATTTGGGTGTTTAGCTAGGAACACTTGCGCCAGAAAAATACTTGCGACAGAAAAAATTACTTCAACGTCTTCTCTAAAAATTCATCAAGGGCATCGTCCCGCAATCCTGTAGCGATGATAGTGCCAGTAGGGTCGAGCAGTACATTATATGGAATGCCATCGAAGCCGTAGAGCGGTACAGCCGCATTGCGCCAGCCTTTCAGATCGCTGATCTGTTTCCAACTTAGCTTGTCTTCTTTAATAGCATTCAACCAGGCCGTTTTGTCTTCATCCAGCGACACCCCCAATACAGTAAAGTTTTTCGATTTGTATTTGTTGTAGGCAGCTACAACATTTGGATTTTCACCTCTGCATGGCCCACACCAACTCGCCCAAAAATCTACCAGCACATATCTTCCCTGAAGACTACTGAGGCTGAATGGTTTGCCTTCGGCATCTGTCATGCTTATTTCAGGGGCTTTGTCACCAATGCCCGGTGCTTTAGAAATTTGTTGGGCATCTTTTTTCGATTGCTCTAATTGAGTAACATATTTCTGGTATTGTTGCACGATACCTTCAATGCCCTTATGTTTAGGAAAGCGTTTCGGTAAGGAACTGATGGTTGCTTGCAATAAAGGAGGATCAATTTCCCTCGTATAGCCCAACGCAAAAATCACTACAACCGGATTTGAACAAGTATCGATAAAGTTGATCAGAAATTTTTCTTGCTCTTTTTGTAAGCGATCATATTTTGCTTGAAAAAGCTGGCGGGCGCTATCTGTTTTCAAACTATCTGCTTCTTTTTGCAATGCAAACTGATCATCCGATTGATTCACCATCTTTACCAGAAATTGTTGAAGGATGCTGTTCGCTTTCCCCGGTAGGGTATAGTCTGTAAATTGCTTCGCCTTGGCATCCGCTTTCAAAACCAATTGCTCCTGTTCATTGATGAATAGAAAAGCCAAGGGCGCATCTTTAAACCTTATCCGATAAAGTGACTGCTCACTTGCAGTTGAAGAAACCGTGAGTTTTCCCTGAACAAGTTTTGCCGTATCCACCACTTCAGGCCGCTTTTCATTGAAATACAACGCATCGAGGTAAACTTCCTGATCGGGGAGATTACTGATATTTCCTTCCAAAGAAAAATTTCCGGCGTCTTTCTTACTACTGCATGCTGAAAATAAAACAGCCACAAGTGTAAAGCGTAACAGATTGACTAAATAAAAAGGATTAACCATTTTGTTGTAATTTTTCAATGAGTAATTGTTGTACTTTCTCCATATCGGCCTTTCCTTTACTGCGCTTTTTTACTTCGCCTGCAAAAAGACCTATCAATGCTTTTTTACCTGCATGATACGCTTTTACTTTATCGGGCATGGCATTAAGCGTTTCTGATACCCAGTTTTGCAGCGTGTTGCCGTCTTGTTCATGCATCAGATTGAGCTCGGTTGCCACATCAAGCGCTGATAAACCTGGTCGCTTAATCATACCAGACAATAAACGGGTAGATGCCGTATTGAAATGGATTGTGCCGGATTCTGTTAAACTAACAATTTCGGCTATACGCAATGGAGATAGCGGAAATTCAAGGATGGAAATTTGGTGATCGTTGGTATATTGCTTGATCGGACCCAACATCCAGTTCGCCATGTTTTTGTATTTTGGCAGATAGGTTACAAGAGATTCATAGAAAGCCACTTCTTCCTTATCCTGACAAATGGCATTGGCATCATACTCGCTTAATCCAAAATCCTGCTTGTATTTTTCTATCAGCTTTTGAGGAAGCAACGGCAAGCCGGAACGAATTTCATCGATAAATGTTTCGGAAAGTACGAAAGGGGGCAGGTCGGGTTCCGGAAAATACCGGTAATCATCGGCTTCTTCTTTGTTGCGCAGCGGAAAACTTATTTGCTTATCGGCATCAAAACTCCTGGTCTGCTGAATGATGGGCTCATTCTTTTCTATGCAATTGGTTTGCCTTTGCATTTCCAGCTCAATGGCCTTTTTTACATTCCTGATGCTGTTGAGGTTTTTTATTTCTACACGGGTTCCCAGTTTTTGGTCTCCTTTCAGCCGGATCGAAATATTGGCATCACAACGCATGCTTCCTTCTTCCATATTGCCATCGCAAACATCCAGCCAGCGAAGCATACGCCGTAATTCAGTAAGGAAGGCATGTGCGGCTTCCGGACTGTGAATTGCTGGTTCGGTTACAATTTCCAATAATGGGATACCGGCCCTGTTGAGGTCAATGCAGGTATTCCGTTCATCTGCATCATGAATACTTTTTCCCGCATCTTCTTCAAGGTGAATTCGGTTCAAAGCAATTTGCATTTTTTCATCTTCAACAGTAATCTCTAGATAGCCTCCCTCGCAAATCGGTGCAGTGTGTTGACTAATCTGATAGCCCTTCGGCAGATCCGGATAAAAATAATGCTTCCTTGCAAAATAATTTTCATGCTGTATGGTGCAATTCAATGCCAAACCAAGTTTAACCGCAAGTTCAATAGCTTTTTTGTTGATCACCGGTAATGTGCCGGGCAATGCTAAAGAAACCGGGCTCACCTGTGTATTAGGTTCAGCGCCAAAAGCAGTTAAGTCGCTGCAAAAAAGTTTGGTTTGGGTTTGCAATTGTGCATGCACTTCCAGGCCCACCACGAGTTCGTATTTTGCTGAGTGATTCACAATGCAAATTTAATGTAAACCCAAGGGCTATCAGCATAAAAAAAACATCTCAATGAAGCGATGTTTTTTGGGCATATTGAATCAAGTGTGGGGCTGCTATAAATTGGCCGTCTTTAGTTTTTTAGGAATCTTGATTTCAAACTGCTGTTCAATACCATTGCGTTTTGCTTTAATGGTATATTTATTTTTTTCAGCATTTTCCATCAATTGTTCCCGGGCATCATCGGTGTTGCTGATGCTAATTCCGGCAATTGAGGTAATGATATCATCTTTCTTTAATCCGGCATTTGCAGCGGCTGAACTGTCGGCCACCTCGATGATCTTAACACCTGCACCGTCTTCGGTATCCTGAATTTTTAGTCCGAGTTTTTGTCTGCGTAAAAATGTACTGATTTCATATTCACCGGTATTGCCTCTTTGAATATCCCAGCGATTCATTTCCGACAGATTTTGTAATTCCTGTAACTCACGCATCTGATCCATATCGGGAACGGGCGGCACCGGCGGAACAGGCGGAATCGTGAATGTTTTTTGTCCACCCTCAGGTGTGGTAAATGAAAAATTTATCACTTCAGATTCCTTGACACCCAATTTTACTTTAACCCACTTCTCTTTTCCTTTTCTCAAATACCGGATTTTTACTTCTTCACCGGTTTTTTTCGATCTGATGGCAGCAGAAAGCGATTCGGGGCTGCTGATTTTTTCGTCATTAACCTTAGTGATGATATCATCAACCTGCAATCCTGCTTTTTCTGCAGCAGTACCGCCGTTTACATTTGTGATGATTGCACCTTTATCATCAATGGCAGTATTTACACCCAGAAAAGCCCTTTTTTCAGGTTTTCCGGAGCTGTTCCAGGAGAAGCTGCCTTCACCCGGGAAATCCATCCCCTCGGCAAACTGCATTTCATCACCATCACGGATAATGATTTTTCTTTTGTTCACCGTAATACCATCTTCATTATACTCTACCATGGGTTTTCCATTGATCAAAACCTTGTCGCCGTTGATTTGGATAGTTACCTTGGTGTCTTTGTCGCCCTTCTTACGGATGATGATTTCCTGTGTTACCGATTCATCCTTTTTTTGAATACCATCTTCTTGTGCTACTACCTTGTACCCGAAAAAAGAAAAGAACCAGGGTAAGAAGGCAAAAACTACTTTTTTCATGCTGAATGATTTAATGTACGAAATGTTTAGTAGTTCAAAACTAAGCGCATTTTTTTAATTACGAAAGTTTTCGGATATATTTTTTTTCCTTTAACAAAGATTTGGCAAATGAGATTATCAGGCCAGGATCTCGTTTACATGATTATGGATATTGGCCGCAATTTTTCCGGTAGGAACGTCGTTATCGTCGTTGCCGAATGGGTCTTCAATTTCTTCTGCGATCATTTCCAAACTCGCCAGTACATAAAAGATAAAAGCAACAACCGGGATTACATAATAGCCCAGAATGAACACATAGCCAAAGGGTAGGGTCATCACGTAGAAAAAGATAAATTTCTTAATAAACACACTGTAGGAAAAAGGGATTGGAGTATTTTTAATTCTCTCGCAGGCACCACAGATATCGGAGAAAGATTGCATTTCTGCATTGAGAACGATTAGCTGGTTCCCATCAATTTTATTTTGGGTATAACAATCGTTAATATGATCAATCATCAGTTTGGCTACCTGATTGGGGATATGTTTTTTATGGTCGATATGGCGCAGTAGGTTGCTATTTTCTCCATTTTCAAAAAGTTCAATCCGGGTTTCTTCATTCCGAAGATGATTATGCAATGCGTATGCAAAAGCGGGTATAATTTTACGGAAAAAATTTTTTGCTTCATGATCATCTTTTGGGAGCATAACCGCTAGTTTGATAGCAAGGTTCCTGCTGTTGTTCACCAATGCGCCCCAGAGTTTTCTTCCTTCCCACCATCGGTCGTATGCGGTATTCGTTCTGAAAACGAGCAACATGGAAATAGCGAATCCCAGTAAACCGTGCATCACGGGTATATTCTTCAAGTGGCTGTTTTCCGAAAGTTTGAGCACCCTGATTTCAAGAAAGGTGATCAACCAGGAATAGATACAGATGCCGATGATGAGCGGAAACAGTTTACGGAAAGTATCTGCTTTGTGAAACCGAAAAATAAAAGTAAACCAGTCTTTAGGATTGTAATTGATCATGGATTAGGATTTTTCACCTGATAGATTTTTATTTCGGTATCGTCTTCGATGGCGATTCCCAGATAATTCATCCCTGCTTTTTCTAATACACGAATGGAAGCGACATTATCTATATGAGCCTTGCCAAATATCTCCTCAATATGCAATTGTGTAAATCCATATTGAATGCATTCTTTTGCAGCTTCTGTTGCATAACCTTTTCCCCATTCGCCTCGAAGAAGCCGGTATCCCAGGTCGGTGGTTTGGGTTTCTGCTAGGAATTTCAAGCCGCACCAGCCAATGAATGCTCCATCTTTCCGGGTATGTATGGCCCAGCGGCCATGATTGATCTGATATTGGGGCAATATGATATTTTCCAGAATTTCTAAAGCATGCGCTTCGTTTCTCAAGGCAGGTTCATGGATATGCCGCAATACTTCCGGTGATGTATTCAACTTCAGCAAAAGGCGGGTATCTGCCAACGTGAATTCCCTCAGGATCAGCCTTTCTGTTTCAAAGATTATTTTCATGATGATGGCAGATAAAACACTATCGGTAAAGCTTACTGGCTTTATAACATCAATTTCACTCTTGCAATCACTTCTCGAAGATTACCCGTTTCCTGTCCACCTGAAGTTGCGAGCGTTTTTTGTCCGCCCCCACCACCATTGATTAACGGACCAACCTGTTCCTTAATAATTTTACTTGCATCTAATTGGCGTGCAACCGTTACCGTTTCACTTATACCGATAGCCACATGCGCCTTTCCGCCGATATTGGCACAGAGCACCACTACGTGGTCGTGCAGGTGGTTTTTAAAGTCGAAACAAAGTTTTTTGAGTGCGTCGGCATGCGGCACTTCAACGATATCGCCAATGAAACTCACATTATTGATGATTTCATCTTTTTGCATCAGCTCCTGCCTTATCGCCACAAGCTGACGGGCTTCGAGCGATTCGATTCGTTTTTGAAAAGAATTTTTTTCTTCCTGAAGGCTTTCAATGGCTTTAGCAAGGTCTTTCGGATTTTTAAGCAATGCCCTGGCTGCCATTAACTGGGCGTTTTCTTCGTTGAGCAAGGCTTCAGCGGCCTGGCCTGAAACGGCTTCGATACGCCGAACTCCTGCAGCAACAGCACTTTCAGACCTGATGCGGAAATACCCGATTGCTCCGGTACAGCCTACATGGGTTCCTCCACAAAGTTCTATTGAATAGTTGGGGTCCATGATTACTACCCTTACCGTATCGCCATATTTTTCTCCAAACAATGCCATCGCTCCCAGTTTGATTGCTTCATCTTTAGGCATCGATTTGATTACAATAGGGATGTTTTCGCGTATTTTCCGGTTCACGATTTTTTCTACTTCCTGAAGTTCTGCATCGCTTACTTTGGCGAAATGAGAAAAGTCGAACCGGAGTTGCTCATCATTCACAAGACTTCCTTTCTGGGCAACATGTTTACCCAATACTTCACGAAGTGCGGCATGCATGAGGTGAGTGGCGCTATGATGTACGGTGATGTTATTTCTTCTTTCTTCGTCTATTCGTGCTGTTAGTATGCCATCTAAACGTGCAGGCAGCTGATCCGCCAGATGGATGATCAGGTCATTCTCTTTTTTAGTATCCACTATTTGGATGGTTTCAATATCCGATCCTTCTCCAAAAATGAGTTGCCCGGTATCCCCAACCTGTCCGCCGCTTTCTGCATAAAAAGGGGTTTTATCCAAAACAATTTGGTACAATTCTTTTCCTTTACCGGTAACTTTCCGGTATCTCAACAGGTGGGTTTGAACTGATGGTTGGTCATATCCTACGAAACCATTGCTTTTATCGGTGCTGAACAGTTGCCAGTCGTCCATATCCATCGCAGTTGCTGCACGTGAACGGTCTTTCTGCTCTTGCATTTCTTTTTCGAAACCGGCCTCATCAACCATAAGATTATTTTCCTGTGCAATCAATCGGGTAAGATCGATGGGAAAACCGAATGTGTCGAGCAGTTCAAAAGCATCAGTGCCTTTGATGATGCTTTCTTTAGCAGTTGCGATAATGTCATCCATTCTTTTCAAACCTTTATCCAGGGTTCGTAAGAAACTTTCTTCTTCTTCTTTGATCACTTTGGCAACAAAATCTTTTTGCTGATTCAATTCAGGAAAAACAAGTTCAAACTGTTTTGCAATAACCGGAAGCAACAGATGAAGGAGCGGTTGTTTATAATCGAGATAGGAATAATAGTAGCGAACTGCCCGGCGCAATATCCTTCTGATCACATAACCTGCACCCGTATTCGAAGGTAACTGCCCGTCGGCAATGGTAAAACTGATGGCGCGGATATGGTCGGCAAGCACGCGAAATGCAACACTCACTTTATCATCTCCGGCTGTGTAGGTTTTACCGGTGATGCTTTCTGTTGCTGCGATGGTGCCACTGAAAACATCGGTATCGTAATTGCTTTGTTTATTTTGTAAAACCCTAACCAGTCTTTCAAAACCCATGCCGGTATCTACATGTTTGGCTGGCAGTAAATCGAGACTGCCATCTTTTTTTCTATTGTATTGGATGAATACATTGTTCCAGATTTCAATTACCTGCGGATGATCTTTGTTAACCAGCTTCCTTCCTGGTATAGCAGCCCTTTCTTCATCATTGCGGCAGTCTACGTGTATTTCTGTACAGGGTCCACAAGGGCCGGTATCGCCCATTTCCCAGAAATTATCTTTCTTATTACCGAAAACGATCCGGTCTTCCGGAACAATTTTTTTCCATTCGCCCAAAGCAATATTAGAAGGGGGTAAATTCTCTTTTTCATCGCCTTCAAAAACAGTAACATAGAGCCTGCTTTCATCGATATGATAAATTTTAGTAAGCAGTTCCCAACTCCATGCGATGGCTTCCGATTTGAAATAGCCGGCTTCAGGATTTTCGGGGTCACCAAAGCTCCAGTTGCCTAACATCTCAAACATGGTATGGTGATAGGTATCTACGCCCACTTCTTCAAGATCGTTATGTTTGCCGCTTACCCTTAAGCATTTTTGGGTGTCGGCGATTCGTGCTGAAGGTGCTTTTTTATTTCCCAGAAAAAAATCCTTGAACTGGTTCATTCCTGCATTGGTGAATAATAGTGTAGGATCGTTTTTTACCACAATGGGTGCAGAAGGAACAATCAGGTGTTTTTTGGACGCAAAAAAATCTAGGAAGTGTTGCCTTATTTCATGGGCCGTCATCATGTTATTGAAAGGTTGAATGGGTTGCTATTGTAATTTATCGGGTTATATTTGTACAATTGCCTGCAATTTAGTGATTAAGCCTGATTTTTTCAGGCAGGTGATTTTTGATGGCGATGAAAAAAATAAAATACTATTATAACACCCATACTTTAAGGTACGAAAAGCTGGTGACCCCGCTTAGGGTGAAGCTATTGCGTTTATTTGGGTTTTTGTCGGGTCTGGCTGTAGGTTCTGCAATCATCATTTATCTGTACGACCGTTTTTTTCCTAAACCCGCTGAGTTGGAAGCCAATCGCAAGTATGCATTATTACAGGATAATTATAATGCCATCAACACAAAAGTGAAAAATTTACAAGAGCAGATGGCTACTTTAGAGAAACGGGATAATGAAGTTTATCGCTCCATTTTTGAGGCCAACCCTCTTCCGGATAGTGCCAGGGCCAAACTCATTGAACAGAAGCAGGAAATTGCCAAACTTAGCGAAATGAACGATTTTACGCTGAGTAAGGATATTGCCGGCCAGCTTAATAATATTAGTGCACGGATAGCCTATCAGGAGAAAAGCTATGAAGGAATTTCGCAGCTCATCAAGAACCAGGATGAAAAACTTGCCAGCATACCTGCCATCCAGCCGGTGAGCAATAAACAGCTCAACCGCATTGCCAGTGGGTTTGGGATGCGTATCGATCCGGTTTATGGCACTCCGAAGATGCACAAAGGCCTCGATTTTACTGCACCGCAGGGCACACCAATTTATGCAACGGGGGATGGTGTGATTATGGTTGCCGGCGCATCTGAAGGCGGTTATGGCAATCATGTAGTGATCAATCATGGTTATGGCTATCAAACCTTGTATGGTCATATGGTTCGCATCAAAGCCAGAAAAGGACAACGCGTTAAACGAGGCGAAGTAATCGGCTGGGTGGGTAGTACGGGTAAAAGTACGGGTCCGCATTGTCATTATGAAGTGGCTATCAATGGCCATGAAGTTGATCCAGTGTATTTTTTCTATAATGATCTCGATGCTGAGCAGTACGACCGGCTGCTTAAACTGGCAGCAACGGGAAGTGCAAAAAGTTTTGATTAACTTTATTTGCTATGAAACATAAACAAGCATCTTTTGATTTTGATTTTCCTACGGAAGAAACCCGGCAGGTTGAGAACCTTGCTGCAGAGCCAGCTCCGGTTTCGCTTACTCTGGTTGATGTTCCCATGCCACAAACTTTAGCTGTTCCTGCATCAAAAGAAAAAAAATCGCCTCGTGGACGTCAGAAGCTAAGTGAAATGATTGGTGAACAAGGATTGGCTGATGTGCCGGAGGATGCCGTGCTTTTTGAAAAAAGTTATTACAGCATTGGAGCCGTTGCGGAGATGTTTAAAGTGAACCAATCACTGATCCGTTTTTGGGAGAATGAGTTTGATCTGCTTAAGCCCAAGAAAAATGGAAAAGGCGATCGTTTGTTCCGTCCTGAGGATGTGAAAAACCTGAAATTGATTTATCATCTCCTGCGTGAAAGGAAATACACTATCGAAGGCGCAAAAGAATATCTGAAGAAGAGTAAGCATGCAGAGAAAAAGTTCGAACTGATTGAATCGCTCAAGCATCTGAAAGCCTTCCTTCAAGAATTGAAACTCAGTTATTAAAAGAACCTTATGAAATATCTATCCTTATGCCTGATATTGATTTGCTCAGGTTTCCTGTTGAATGCGCAAACTCATTATACACTTCTTGATGATGAAAAATCGCCGGGTTCAAAATACCTGTACGGATTTATCAGCAAATACCGGATTGAAAACGACCCTGCTTACAACTGGTATAATAGCAGCCGTTCTTCGTATACCCCCGAACGTAAAGTACTCGATGCCATGGAAGCATCCAAGAGTAAAATACAATTTATCATTTTCGGAGGCACCTGGTGTGAAGATACCCAGTTCATCCTCCCCAAGTTTTTTAAGTTGCAGGAATTGAGTGGCTTCCCCGACAGTGCCATCAGTTTACTGGCGGTTAACCGGAAAAAGAAAACTCCCGGAAATCTCGCTGATGCCATGGGAATAACAAATGTGCCAACCATCATCATCATGAAGGAGGGTAAAGAAAAAGGGCGTATTGTAGAATACGGTAAAACAGGCAAATGGGATGAAGAACTGGCCAGTCTATTGATGCAACTTTAATGTTATTTAAATTAATGGCCGGTTAGCAGCTGTATCATCGATCGGTTCGGTTTTGATGATGTTGATCATATTGTTGGCGGCCGCCATGGTAAGCCCAGATTCTTCCACAATAGTTTTGCTACGCAGATTGAATTTTTCCTTAAGCTTATTGAATTCGTCTAATGTAAATGGAATCGTAAAGTATTCTGTAGTGATGGCTATGCCATTCTTATTGAAGTCTGAAACATATACATTGTAAGATTCAATAGGTGGTTTGTTTTCTTCCAGAAACTTATTCAGCCCATCCATCACTTTTTTCAAGTCTTCCGATGAGGTATTGTTGAGAAATTCGAGTTTTACTTCTAAACGCCGATTGGTTCGCATGCTCCAGTTGTCTACAATACTATCTACCATCTGTTTGTTCGGAACGGTGATGAGTGTTTTATCAGCAGTTCTGATCCTGGTACTTCTGAGCCCGATATGTTCTACCGTACCGGTTACATTTTTTACTACCACAATATCACCTGTGAAAAAAGGTTTATCAAAGAAGATGATAAAAGAAGCGATCAGGTTTTCAATGCTCTCTTTTGCTGCTAGTGCGAGAGCCGCGCCAATGATACTTAAACCGGTGAGGATAGTACCGATATCCTGATTGAACCCGAATTTCAAAATGAGTAAAATGCCTACCAGATAAATGATTACTTTCAGAAAATCGCGCAGGAAGTAAATCAATTGATCATCTCGCCTGCCTGCCGTTGCATTGGCTTTTGTTTCAAATATGAGGGCGATGAATCCTATAATGCTCTGAACCAGCCAGATGAAATAGAAGATCAGAATACAAATACCAACTTTGTGTAAAAGTTGCATAGAGGTAATACCGAATACATTGAACTGCCAGGCTTCAGGGAATTTTAATTTGTATATTAAAGAAACGGCAATAAACATCGTGAGAAACCAACCTAAAGGTTTGATGGTTAAACTGATAAACTCAGTTTTATTTACCTGCGAGAAATATTTCCTCACGGGGAAATGCATCAATGAAGCAAGATACTTTGAAATGATTCTCCTGAAAATGAACACTAAAAATATAGCGAATGAAGTGATGAGGATACTTCGCACTGTATTATCTAATAGGATATAATCCAGAAATTTCATAGGGATCAGCTAAATTTTTATGCTAAAGCAGTTCGTAAACATAGAGTCCATCTTTTTTCAAAAGGTAAACCTTTTTATTGATCGCGCGTACCGATAAATGCCCATTCATCCATGATGGCAATGGATAGGTTTGGAGCTGAAGAGATTCCAGTTGATAAGTGTAAAGACTGGCTTCACTAAACCCATAAATAACTTTTCTTGCAATGGCGATATTGGTCCAGTTGCGGAAAGGGATATTATTCTTAAGTGCCCCATAATAATCGAAGATATAAAATCCTCTTTGCATGTCGTAGAGGAAGATCTTGCTTTCACTGTCGATCAGTTGAACCGGAGATGGAACGGTATCGATCAATAATCGCATGTCGGTGCTTTCCTGCATGATTTTTCCGTCCTCGTCAATTTTTTTAAGTTTATAATCCTGTTCATCAAAAACCCAGATATTGTTATCATAAGAAGTGGCTACTGCCTGAACACTGAATATCTGTTGCTTGCGTAAGTTGACATTGTTGCGGTAAATCAGGTTTCGGTCGAGTACCACTACAGTGGAAAAATTCTTATAATACACCAGTATCTTCAAAGGGTTGCTCACATCTACATAAGTGGGATTGCCATATTTTTTTACATCATTGAATACCGCAACAGAGTCTCCCTTGTTATTTAGTTTTTTCAACTGGTTACCGGGAGTGATCAGGTAGATATTATCCAGTACATCAGCATTCATATAAAGGAAATCACCCGCAATGAATTTGCTGAAACGGAAAGAATCTTTCGAAACCTGAGCTGGAAGTGGGTTACTGCTGCTTTCTGTGATTATCTGTGTTGATGCTACACTGCTTTGAAGCAGCATGAAGAAAAGAATCAGGTATTGGTAGTGCCACTTCATTTTTCATCTTTATAATAATGTAAAGCAAGTTCTTCACCATCAAAAATAGCATAACTGTTGTATTTGATCCAGTCGCCGAGGTTGATGTAGCGGCTTTTACCGTTTAGTTTTATATCGAGCGGGAGATGCCTGTGGCCGAATATGAAGTAATCTATTTTTTCGGTATGTAAGATCTCTTTACAATACATCACCAGCCATTCGTTTTCTTCCCCCATAAACACTTCGTCTTTGATGCCGGTTTGGGCCCTGCTCTTTCTGCTGAAATAATTGGCTAGCCCTATACCGACCCGTGGCGGTATCAATCCGAAAAGCCCCTGTGCGAAACCGTTACGAAATATCTTCTTGATCATTTTGTAGCCGTGATCGCCCGGCCCGAGGCCGTCGCCATGACCCAGATAAAATACCTTGCCTTCAAAAGTATAAGTTACCGGATGAAAATGAACAGGAATATTCAGCTCTTTTTGAAAATAATCTTTCATCCACATATCGTGGTTGCCCACAAAAAATTCTACACGAATGCCATTATCTGTTAAGGATGCCATTTTACCAAGGATCCTAACATAACCTTTCGGCACTACTTTCTTGTATTCAAACCAGAAGTCGAACAAGTCGCCCATGATAAAGATGATCGCCGCATCTTTTTCTGCTTGGTTGAGGAAACGGATGATTCTTTTTTCGCGTTCCAAACTGCTGATCTGATCGGGTGCGCCGAGATGGAAATCAGAGAGAAAATATATTTTCTGGCCTTTATGCATCAACAAAAAATATCGTTAGAGATTGTTTTTCTGTTGAAGATATTTGAGTACATCACCTGTGGCAATTTCAGGCAGTGCAGAAACATCGCCATTGTACCAATAAATCCAGGCCTGGCTTTTTATACCTTCGTGCATCACTTCCACCAGTTCACGTTTGTACCAGGGTTTTTCATCTGCTTCCATATTAACGCCTTCATAATCGTCTAACTGCGCAATTGCCCAATGAAATTCATCCGGATTGTTGGCCACATACAATTCACCGGTTATAAACGAATCGTCAACTGCAGGAATGGCAACCGGAACATCTCCCGTATCATAAAATTTACCCTTCACTAATGCTTCACCGGCCAGTTTAAAATAGCAGGTGAGGTATTGATAAGCCGGGTTGCGAAAACCGCTCCTTAATGAGCCGTAAACAAAGAGTTGAAATATGGCAGGTTTCATAAACGGTGTATTTGATTTCATCAATCAGGATTCTACAAGGAAACAATATACTTCTTTTGGGCCATGTACTCCTGTTACTAAGGTTTTTTCTATATCAGCCGTTCTGCTTGGTCCGCTGGCGAAGGTGATCATCGATGGCATTTGGGCAGTGTATTTTTCTTTCAGGAAGAGCAGGGCATCTTTCAGATCGTATACCATCTGCCTGTTGTAGGCGATACAGATATGGATAGGGGCATAAATACTGCTTGTTCTGCCGCTTTCCTGAGCTGTACTCATTACTATAGAACCTGTTCGTGCTACCAGGTATTCGCAACCTGTGATGGCCACATCGCATTTTGCCAGGTCGGTGAATACGGGAAGAGGAAGCGATTCAAGCAGGCTGATCCATTCTTTTTCACGACAATAAATTTGTGTCCAGCCTCTTTCCCGAATCAATTGCAGCAGTTGTTGGCTTAAATCTTCTGCATCGGCACAAAAAGCGAATTTACCCTGAAGCCTGGTGAACACTTCAGCAAATACGATATCATCCTCTTCAGTGTGCTTTGTATATACCGGGGTATCGCCTTCACTATGAGGAAAAGGAACAGGCACCGGAATACTCAGTGCCTGCCTAATCTTTTTTAAGATGACTTCTTTTGCAGATGACGTTGCCATGGTACTGCAATTAGTTCAGCGGTGTTTGTTGATCAAGGTGGGGTGTGGGCTCTTCAGGGAAAACAGGATCATCAGGACCGATATCAAGAATTTTCTTTTCTTCATAAGGGCGTTTTCCAATCAGGGCTTCCACATCACTTTTGAATAGCACTTCTTTCACTAATAATTCCTTAGCCAACAACTCCACTTCCAATTTGCGTTCTGTGAGTAGTTGTTTGGTTTTGATATAAGCATCATCTATGAGTTTGCGAACTTCCTGATCGATCATCTTGCCGGTTTCTTCACTGTAAGGCTTAGTGAAATAATTTTCCTGCGAAGGGTCGTAGAAGCTGATATTACCCACTTTATCGTTCATGCCGTACATGGTTACCATGCTATAGGCAATCTTGGTGATCTGTTGCAGATCGTTACTGGCACCGGTTGAAATTTTTCCGAAGAACAAGTCTTCACTTGCCCTTCCGCCAAGTGTCATGCAGATCTGGTCGATAAGCTGATCGGTATTGTAAAGGTATTGTTCCTTCGGTGTGTATTGCGCATAGCCAAGTGCCGCGGTACCTCTTGGAACAATCGTCACTTTCAATAACGGGTAAGCATGCTCGAGAAACCAGCCGCAGATGGCATGGCCTGCTTCATGATAAGCAATGATCTCTTTCTCTTCAGGTGAGATGATTTTATTTTTCTTTTCCAGCCCGCCGATGACCCTGTCTATCGCATCCTGGAAATCGCTCATGTCTACGGCTTCCTTATTTTTTCTTGCAGCAATTAATGCGGCTTCATTGCACACATTGGCGATATCGGCACCGGCAAAACCGGGTGTCTGTTCTGCCAATTTATGGATATCGAGCTTTTGTGAGGTTTTGATGGGAATCAGGTGTACTTTAAAAATAGCTTCTCTTCCTACCAGATCCGGCCTGTCGATACTGATCTGACGATCAAACCTGCCCGGGCGAAGAAGCGCATTATCGAGTACATCAGGGCGGTTGGTTGCTGCAAGGATGATGATACCAAGATCAGTCCCGAATCCATCCATTTCCACGAGCAACTGGTTGAGGGTATTTTCTCGTTCGTCGTTGCTCATCATCATATTCTTTCCTCTTGCACGGCCGATGGCATCAATTTCATCTATGAAAATGATACAAGGTGCTTTTTCACGTGCTTGCTTGAAAAGGTCGCGAACCCTGCTTGCACCAACACCAACAAACATTTCCACAAAATCACTACCACTCAAGCTGAAAAAAGGCACTTGTGCTTCCCCGGCCACCGCTTTTGCCAGTAAGGTTTTACCGGTTCCGGGAGGGCCAACAAGCAAGGCTCCTTTTGGAATCTTACCACCTAGTGCGGTATATTTTTTAGGATTTTTCAGGAAGTCTACAATTTCCATCACCTCCACTTTGGCTTCATCCAGCCCGGCAACATCTCCGAAATTGATATTCACTTTCGTGCCTTTTTCAAATAAAGTGGCTTTTGATTTTCCAATATTGAAAATACCTCCGGGTCCTCCACCCGAACCTGGTCCGCCCACTTTCCGCATCATCATCACAAAAAGAAATCCTATGAGGAGTATCGGCAATAAGGTACTTACCAGTTGACCAAGTAACTCGCCTTCATCATCCGGTGAATCGGGTACTTGATAAACTCCGGGGTTTTTGGCATAGAAATCGTTCATGTCGTGCGCAAAAGTTTCATCCTTGATGATACTGAAATATAGCTGCGGGGCATTTATTTTTTTGGCGAGCTCGTATTTATTTTTTTCCTGAGGATCACTAAGTAATTGGCTGTATAAGCCGGATTTATTAGCCAAACTATCCTTTTTAAGAAATACGCGTACCAGTTTCTTGTTCCGGATGGTTTTGATTTTATCCACATCACCCTGGCGCACCATTTCGTAAAATTTCTGCTGATCGGTTTCAACACCGGTACTGTTTACGCTTTTAACAAAATTGTAGGCAATCAAAGACAGGAATACCAAACCATAAATCCAATAGATATTAAATTTGGTTTTCTTTTTATCAGGGTCTTCAGCGCCACCGGGAATATTGTTGGGATTAATCTTTCGCTTATTGATAGGTTGATTCATTCTTTTTTCAGGTATTAAATAATTTTGATATAGGGACGTAAAAATTAATTAGGGTGTTCCATGGAAGGGGCATCGCTCCAAAGTTCTTCAAGCTGGTAGAATTTTCGGGGTTCCGGAAGCATGATATGAATAACGATGTTTACATAATCAATCAATATCCATTGCTCTGCTTGTTTGCCTTCATGTTTATAAGGATTTTCATCGCAGGAATCTTTCACTTCTTTTTCAATATTATCTGCAATCGCTTTTAACTGGTTATTATTGCTGGCCTGACAGATGATGAAGAAATCGGAAACAGCTTCGGGTATTTTCCGAAGATCGAGGCTAACAATCTGTTCGCCTTTTTTTTCCTCAATAGCATGGATGATTGTCTTGAAAAGTTTACTGTTTCTGGTTAACCGGGTCAAACTTTTTTTGCGCTCGTTGAGTACTTTCAGGTTGTTCAAATCTCTATTGTTTTATATTTAGGGTTACATGGTTTTTGCCATGTACAGATCAGCCATTTAAACTTAGTTTGCATCTTTATTCAAAAGTACTATTTCTTTAGCATTAGATGTTCATGAAATCATTGTCAATCTTTCATTTTCTGGATACTACCGACAGTACCAACAACTATGCCATGAGATTAGTTCATGAAGGATTGGCGAAACATGGCATGGCCTGGTTTGCAAACGACCAAACCGCTGGTAAAGGCCAAAGGGGAAGAAAATGGATCAGCAAACCGGGCGAGAACATCATGATGAGCATTGCTTTCAACCCGCCAAAGGCTTTTTTAGCTGCTCCATTCCTTTTTAACGCCCTTATTACCGTTACCTGCCGCCATTTTTTTGATAAAATGATTCCCGAAGATCTAAAAATAAAGTGGCCAAATGATCTATGGGTAGGTGACAGAAAGGCAGGTGGCATCCTCATCGAAAACAAATATCAGGGAAGTGACTGGAACTGGTCGGTGGTTGGTATCGGGTTTAATATTAATCAGCTTGAATTTTCAAGCCAGCTAAAGAATCCGGTTTCCCTACAGCAGCTTACCGGAAAATCGTATGATGCCGTTCAACTTGCCCGTGAATTGCACTTGATGTTGTTAGCCGCTATAGAAGGTTTTGAAATCAGCCATCGGATGCAATTGATGAAAACTTATAATACGCATTTGTTCAGGCGTGATGAAATGGCGCGTTTCAGAAAGAAGAACATGTTATTCGATAGCAAGGTTATGGAAGTAAACGATCAGGGTCAACTCCTTACTGAAGATGCCATTCCGAGAAATTTTGATTTTGGCGAAATAGAATGGGTGCTCTGAAACAATGGTTTTCAGTTTTCATTTTCTGCTTGCCTTGCAGCTACTTCATATTTATTCCGGTGATATCCTACTTTAAAAGTTTCCCAAAGGTATTTGAACAGGAAGCCAAAGTACCCATGTTGCTGAAATTGCTTTAAATGGCAGAGTTCATGTTTCAACCATTTTTCATTGGCCAAAAAGGCTTCCCTGCTGCAATGATGTAAATGAATGGTTTTGCCCAATACCAGGGCCATTTTTTCACTTCCCAATTTATAAGCGGCAATGCTGGCCAACCAGGAATTTTCTTTGATGTGGTAATGGGGTTTTTGCAAGGCGTAATTATTTTTTCAGGCTTTGCCATACTTCAAGCACTTCTTCTGCGTGCATTTTACTTTTGGGTTTAAGCCAGATTTTCCGGATGATGCCTTTTTCATCAATCAGGAAGCTGGTGCGGTGCAAACCCATATAGCTGCGTCCATATAATTTTTTCTCCCCCCAAACACCATATTTATCAATTACAAGATGTGGAGTATCGGCAATTAAGGTAAATGGCAAACTGAATTTTGCTTCAAATTTTTTATGCTTCTGTACCTCATCTGGGCTTATGCCAATAACGGTGATACCATTTTTTTGTAGCAGACTAAAATGATCTCTTAAATTACAGGCCTGTACTGTACAGGTAGGGGTATTGTCTTCCGGATAAAAATAAAGCAGGATGGCTTTTCCCTTGTAATCTTTTGAAGTTATGGGTTGCCCGTTCTGGTCTTTCCCTTTGAAAGCCGGTGCTTTCATGCCTGCTGTTAGTGTAATCATGATTAGAAATTACCTGGTGAATTGATAAGTTTTTTCAGTTCGGTTGCCCGAAAGGTCGGTAACCTGTATGAACAGTTCATGTTCACCTGCTGTGAGATGTTCATCCGGCTGGTATTGGAATACTTTTCCTTTATCATTGCTGAAGCAGAGCCATTTTCCATCGAGCCTGGCAGTGAACTCCTTGATTTCTTCGGTATTGTCGGTTACCATGAATGCGATTTTTTTTGCTCCCACCCAGTTGATGCCGTTACGGAAACCACCCAGTGCCGTTACAACAGGAGGCAAGCTATCAGCAACCAATTGAAACTGTCCGAACTCGCGAAAAGCAGCGCAGTACCAATATTGATTGAACTCCGCTTTTTTGAAATCGGTTTTACTTTTCCAGGTTCTTTTCATCATCATCCTGCCGGTATCTTCCGTGCTGAAAAAATCCCTGATCTGAATTTTTATATATTGTTGCAAGGGTACATCTGCACGATGCAATTGATAAACCGCTTTTCCCTGCAACGGGGCTGTTTCACTGAACTGAAAATGAAAGGAATCGTAAATAGAACCTTCAGGAAGATAAAACCTTACTGTTTTCGCTTCAAATACGTTCAGTTGAGAGGGAACAAGAAGCTGACCGGTATCTTTTCTTTTCGAATCCATTGCGGCATTGCGTTTCAATTGAAATTGCAAAGTGGAAACATTGCCATTTGCATCAGTTACCAGAATGCTGATCTGATGAGGGTTTTCATCTGACAGGGATATCACGCCGTCTTGCCCTACAGCAGTACGGTAGATGCCATCACGGTAACCCGGGAGCACAGAAAGGTGTTGCAGGTATGGCCCACCGTTAGTTCTGGTTTTGTAATCGATGTGGGCGTTGAGATAGCGGGTTTCATCATAACTGATGCTGTCCATTCGAAATCCTGAAATGCTCGTGCCGTTATGATAAAGTTCAGCCTGGTAAATCCCATTCTGGTTACCCGAGCCCGTATAGCGATCGTAAGCGGTGATGGCAAAACTTACCCGGTTAGAAAGAGCAATCACATCTCCTGAAACCGGTCGATAAACACCATTTACTTTTTTCAGACTCAACAATTGGGGAGTCTGTTCATAAGTGCTCCTTGTTCTATCGTAAACGGCTAAACGAAGTATGTCGGGTGCAACATCATCCCCTATATCAAAACCAAACAACATCGGGTTCAATACTTTATCACTTTTGGTATCCCTGATTTCAAAATGGAGGTGAGGCCCCTGCGACCCACCCGTATTTCCGCTTGCCGAAATGAATTGGCCTTTTGAAACGGGAAAGCGTTGTGGCGGTAGGTCGATCATCACATTCCATTTTTCCCGGAGGTATTGCTGTTCAGTGATATATTTTTCCAGCTCCGGAAAAAACCGGTTGAGGTGAGCATACAATGTGGTTAAGCCATTTGGGTGGTTGATATAGATGGCCCTGCCAAAGCCGAATGGCTCAATCTTGACCTTTGCAATGTATCCTTCCGCTGCTGCGTAAACAGGAACGTTTTCGTGTTGATCGGTTTTACAATCGAGCCCCATATGGAAATGATTGGGCCTTAACTCGCCAAAATTCGCTGCCAGTGCAACTTTGGCTCCTACCGGCCATTGAAAATAACCCTGAGGATAAATGGTTTCTGAAAAAAGTTGTGCTTTGATATCGTCAGCAGGAAAGAAGGAAATCAGGTAAGCAAGAGTAAAAAGCCTTTTCTTCATGAAATGGTATGGTTTTCTGATATCATTGGTTTATGAGGATATATAATGCCCATGTTTTGTTATAGCCATTTGGACCCCGCAAAGATACAGGCTTGCAGTAGTTTTATCAAAGTCTCTGGTGAGCTTTAACGAACCCGCTTAAAATTAAAAGATTCAAATTTGTAAGCCTTGCCATTTACATTTACTTTTGCACGCCACTTTTAAGACTTTACTTATGCCTAAAAACGAATCCATTCACGCTGTATTGATAATCGGCAGCGGCCCCATAGTTATCGGCCAGGCCTGTGAATTTGATTATAGCGGCACCCAGGCCGCAAGAAGTATCCGCGAGGAAGGCGTGAAAGTGATCCTAATCAATAGCAACCCGGCCACTATTATGACCGACCCCATGATGGCCGATAAAGTTTACCTGCTTCCCCTTACAGTTGAAAGTATTGAACAGATTTTGGAAGAGAATGAAATTGATGCCGTGTTGCCTACAATGGGCGGACAAACTGCGTTGAATCTTTGTAAGGAAGCAGATGAATTGGGTATTTGGGAAAAATACGGCGTTAAACTGATCGGTGTAGATATCAAAGCGATTGATAAAGCGGAAGACCGGGAAAAATTCCGCAATTGGATGATCGAAATGGGTATTCCTGTTGCTCAGGCCAGAACGGCTAATTCTTTTCTTGAGGGTAAGGAATTTGCACAGGAAATCGGCTTCCCGTTGGTGATCCGTCCTTCTTTCACACTCGGAGGAACAGGTGGTGGTATCGTTTTTAAAAAAGAAGAGCTGGATGAAGCGCTGAACAACGGACTAACCGCATCTCCGATTCATGAAGTACTGGTAGAAAAAGCCGTTCTGGGTTGGAAGGAGTTTGAGCTCGAATTGCTTCGCGATAACAACGACAATGTGGTAATCATCTGTACGGTAGAAAATTTTGATCCGATGGGCGTTCACACCGGCGATAGCATTACTGTTGCGCCGGCAATGACATTAAGCGATACGGCCTATCAGCTTATGCGCAATACGGCCATCCGCATGATGAGGGATCTGGGAAATTTTGCCGGGGGATGTAATGTTCAGTTTGCTCTCAATCCGCAAACAGAAGAAATCATTGTGGTGGAAATCAATCCAAGAGTGAGCCGTTCTTCAGCCCTTGCCAGTAAAGCTACCGGTTATCCTATCGCAAAAATTGCTGCAAAACTTGCTCTGGGCTTCAATTTGGATGAATTGAAGAACCAGATCACGCAATCTACTTCTGCGTATTTTGAACCGGCACTAGATTATGTTATTGTAAAGATACCACGCTGGAATTTCGATAAGTTCAAAGGGGCTAATGATACCCTCGGCTTTCAGATGAAAAGTGTTGGCGAGGTAATGGCCATTGGCCGCAGTTTTGCAGAAGCCATCCAGAAAGCCTGCCAAAGTTTAGAAAATGAAGCAGTTGGGCTCGGCTATTATGGCAAGAGCCTGATGCATACCGACGATTTACTCGATTACATCAAAACACCGAAATGGGATCGGGTATTTCGGATCAAGGATGCGCTGATGGCAGGCGCCAGCGTTAAAAGGATTTGTGAGAATACCCGGATCGACCGCTGGTTCATTTATCAGATCCAGGAAATCTGTGTCTGTGAAAAAGAAATCGCGAAATACGACCTGCAAACACTACCGGATGAATTGCTCATTCGCGCAAAACATCTTGGCTTTAGTGATGAACAGATTGCCCGGATCATGCGCGAAGAAGACAGTGAGAGAATATATGAACGAAGAAAAAATATGGGGCTTACCCGAGTGTATAAGATGGTAGATACCTGCAGTGCAGAGTTTTTAGCTAAAACCCCATACTTCTATTCCACATTTGAAAATCGCAGTTCGGCAGATTCCGGACAGTCCGCACTTCTACATAATGAATCTTTACCTGATACTAAGAAAAAGATAATCGTTTTAGGAAGCGGCCCCAACCGCATCGGGCAAGGCATAGAATTCGATTATTGCTGTGTGCATGGTTTGCTTGCCATTAAGGAATGTGGCTTTGAAGCCATCATGGTGAATTGTAATCCTGAAACGGTTTCTACTGATTTTGATATTGCAGACAAACTCTATTTTGAACCGGTTTTCTGGGAACACTTATGGGAGATCATTGAACTGGAAAAACCTTCGGGGGTGATTGTGCAGTTAGGTGGGCAAACAGCGCTTAAACTTGCCCGCAGATTGCAGGATAAAGGAATTCCAATCATCGGCACATCATTCGACAATATGGATATTGCTGAAGATCGTGGCCGTTTCAGTGATATGCTCAAAGCATTAGGTATTCCTTATCCAAAATATGGTACTGCTTTTAATACTGATGAAGCCATAGAAGTGGCTCAGGTAGTAGGTTATCCGGTACTTGTTCGTCCCAGTTACGTATTAGGCGGTCAGCGGATGCGTATCGTGCTCAATGATGAAGAACTTGAAAAAGGAGTACTGAGTTTATTGAAACATTTACCTGGAAATAAAATTCTTATTGATCATTTTCTCGACCGCTGCCAGGAAGCTGAGGTAGATGCCATATTTGACGGAACCGATTTTCATGTGATGGGTTTGATGGAACATATCGAGCCTGCGGGTATCCATAGTGGTGATAGCCATGCCGTTTTGCCGCAGTTCAATTTGAGTCCCCTGATTGTTCATACGATGGAAGAATATGCGGAAAAAATTGCACGCGCACTTGATATACGCGGACTAATCAATATCCAATTCGCTATTAAGGATGGCAATGTGTTTGTGATAGAAGCCAATCCGAGAGCTTCCCGAACTACACCTTTCATTGCGAAAGCTTACCAGATCCCTTATCTCAATATCGCTACGAAAGTGATGCTCGGAGAGGCTAAACTGGCTGATTACAGTTTTGAAAAGAAATTGCAGGGCTTCGCCATCAAAGAGCCTGTTTTTTCTTTTAATAAGTTTCCCGGTGTAAATAAAGAATTGGGCCCTGAAATGAAAAGTACAGGTGAAGCCATCCGTTTTATTAAAGACTTGCGCGATCCCTATTTCCGGCAATTATACAAGGAAAGGAGCATGCATTTAAGTAAATAAACTTCAGTACGTTTTCTTATTGGCCTGATTACTTTTGGGGATGCTTAATCGTGCCATACCGGTTTGGAAAGAATCGCCCTGTATCAGGTTGTTGATGGCTTTTATAGCAGGCGTATTACTTCAAACCTATCTTGGCCTTTCCTCAGTTCTGTCAGGATATCTTTTCATAATTGGATTTTCTTTTTACTCAATAATTGCTTGTTTACCCATTCAATTCCGTTTTCAATTCCGTTACCTGCAAAGCAGTGTATTGTTATTGATGGTAACTCTTACAGCAGCCCGTGTAACCTTGCAACAGGATATCCGCATCAGGCAAGATTGGTTCGGGCATCATCTTCAGGCGAAAGAAGCGCTTGAAGTTATCTTACAGGAACCCCTGTCTGAAAAGCAAAAGAGTTACAAAGTTATGGCAGATGCCGTTGCCGTATTATCCGATAAAAAGCGTTTACCCGTAACCGGTAAAATTTTACTTTATCTTCCTAAAGACAGTTTGATTGCTAAGCTACGATATGGCGACAGGCTTTTTCTTTCGGCAGCTCCGGTAGAAATTCCTGCAGCAGGAAATCCCGGCGCATTCGATTATCGGAGATACTTAGGTTTTCAACAAGTGTATCGCCAGGTATTTGTAAAGTCAGGCCAGTGGCTGAAAACAGGTGAGCCGCAAGTACAAGAATGGAGAAGATCCATCTTTCAATTGCGTGAACAAGTACTCGAAGTACTCCGGCGAAATGTATCAGGCGGGCCTCAAATAACCGGCATCGCTGAGGCTTTGCTGATTGGTTATAAAGATGATCTCGATCAAAACCTGGTTCAGGATTATAGCAAAACGGGCGTTATTCATATCATTGCCATTTCAGGTTTGCATCTTGGGCTTATTTATGCAGTGATGAACTATTTACTGGGATTGATCCCTTTTTTGAACCGGAGAAAGTGGATGCATGCAATACTTATAATTGCAGGATTATGGATTTTTTCCTTGCTCTCGGGGGCATCAGCTTCGGTATTGCGCAGCGCAGTGATGTTAACCTGTATCATTTCAGGCAAAGCCATCCAACGCTCGATGCCGGTTTATAATGCACTCGCTGCATCAGCACTCCTCTTGTTATGTTACCAGCCATTTTTTTTATGGGATGTTGGATTCCAACTTAGTTATTTGGCGGTGATCGGTATCGTTTGGTTACAGAAACCCTTGCAACGGCTGCTTTACATCCCGCATAAACCCATACGAAGCATTTGGGAGATGTTTTGTGTTACACTTGCCGCACAGGTTTTTACAACGCCGGTTTGTTTGTATTATTTCCACCAGTTTCCCAACTTTTTTTTTATCAGCAATCTGTTGGCAGTACCGCTTTCTACCCTCATTTTATTTGCGGAATTGTTATTATTGATGGTTGCCTGGTTAACACCTGTAGCACTCATCGTAGGTAAGATGGTAGGATGGGGCATTGAATTGATGAATGCAATCATTGGCTTTATCAGCAGATTGCCTTATGCTTATACTGATAACGTTGTAACCACTTTTACAGGTACATTATTGTGGTATGTTCTGATTTTCTCCGTTTTGAAAACGATACAAATCAAAAAGAAGAATTGGATATTGTTTTCGGGTTTGATGCTTCATGCCTGCGTACTTCAATCAGCTGCAATTCAGCTCTTAGCTCGTAATCAAAAGCGAATAGTGGTTTATCATTCGCCTCGGTACATGGCAGCAGATTTCATTATGGGAAAACATTACCTTTTTCTCGGTGATTCGGCATTAGACAAAAACGAACTATTGCGTAATTATGTGCTTCGTCCTTCAAGGATTTTTTGGGGTGCCACCAGCGCAGTATCTTCAGCCGATGCTTTCAAGCCTGAAAAAGTCATTTATGGTTTTTGCGGAAAGCGATTGGCCATAATAAGTGACGAAAGAAATTTTGAAGCGCTATCAAAAAGAATTGCTATTGATGTTTTATTAATCACAGGAAATCCAAAATTGAATATTAACGATCTGGCTCAGGTTTTTCAGCCACAAGTGATAGTTATGGATGCTTCGAATAGCATGTGGAAAATTGCTAAATGGCAGAAAGCATGCGATACGTTACTTTTGCCGCACTATTCAGTACCTGAAAAGGGAGCTTTCATCTTCAATATCAGGTAAACTTGTGATGATCAAAAAAGAACACTTTTCAGTTATGAAGAAAATAAAATCTGCCCTGCTTTCTGTTTTTTACAAAGATGGGCTCGAGCCTATCGTAAAAACCTTACATGCTCAGGGAGTTTTGCTGTACAGTACAGGTGGTACACAGGCGTTCATTGAAGGGTTAAATATCCCCTGCATACCGGTAGAATCACTTACCGCTTACCCGTCAATCTTAGGAGGAAGGGTTAAAACCTTGCATCCATCAGTGTTTGGTGCCATCCTCGGAAAAAGAGACGATGCCACGCATCTGGATGAGATGAAGCAATATCAGATTCCTGAAATCGATTTGGTGATTGTAGATCTTTATCCTTTTGAAGAAACCGTAAAACAGTTTTATGCGGAAGGGAGCAACGATGAACAGAAAGTGATCGAGAAGATAGATATCGGAGGCCCTTCCATGATCAGGGCTGCTGCTAAAAATCATGCTGATGTGATGGTGGTTGCAGCAAAAAGTGATTATCATTTGTTGCAGGAAATATTGGTTTCACAAGATGGCTCTACAGATCTTGCCCAACGCAGGCAGTTTGCCATCAAGGCATTCGATGTGTGCAGCAATTATGATAATGCCATATCCAATTATTTTCACCATACTCAATTCTTCACGCCTTTTCATAAAGACAATAAAGTATTGCGCTATGGAGAGAACCCACATCAGGCGGCTTCTTTTTATGGCAATACAGAAGAGCTGTTCACCCAACTGAACGGGAAGGAATTATCTTACAATAATCTGGTAGATGTGGATGCAGCTATTCAATTGATAAGAGAATTCAATAGCACTTGTTTTGCCATCATTAAACATACCAATGTTTGTGGAATAGCTTTGGCAGATACGGCAAAAGCTGCATGGGATAAGGCTTTATCCGGCGATCCCGAAAGCGCTTTTGGTGGTGTGCTGGTTACGAATACTGCTATTGATATAGCAACTGCCGGGGCTATTCATGAATTATTTTTTGAAGTACTGATTGCGCCTGCATTTGATGAAGATGCGCTCTCGCTCTTGAAAACTAAGAAGAACAGGATATTGCTAAAGCTCACTGAAACGCCATTACCCAATGTTCAGTATCGTTCTTTGCTCAACGGTTTATTGGTGCAGGATCAGGATACCGGCAACGATGCAACATGGAAAGAAGAAGGCGGCCGGATCACTTCTGCAAAGGAAAAGGAACAATTGGTTTTCGCAAACCGGGTATGCAAACATCTGAAAAGTAATGCCATTGCCATCATTAAAGATGATCAGTTGATTGGTAAAGGTTGCGGTCAAACGAGCCGTATCGATGCCTTACGACAGGCTATTGCAAAGGCTCATCAATTTGGTTTTGCGCTGGAAGGAGCAGTATTGGCCAGTGATGCCTTTTTCCCTTTTGATGATTGTGTTAAGATTTCACATGAAGCAGGCATCACGGCATTTATCCAGCCCGGTGGCAGCATCCGCGATGCAGATAGTATCCATTATTGCAAGTTAAACGGATTAGCCATGGTGCTTACCGGCACAAGGCACTTTAAACATTAATGATAATGCAGGATCAATCTCCAACTGCTAAGGGTAAAGGGTACCTCGCCCTTTTAACCACTAGCCTGGTATGGGGCACTACCTGGGTGGCCAGCAAAGTTGGGGTTAAAGAGATTCCCGCTTTGCAAATGGCGTATATCAGGCAATTTTTAGCAGGATTACTTTTTGTAGGCTTTTTTCTCTTCTACAAAAAATTACCACTGCCTTCGCGTAAACAGTTCAAATGGATAACGGTGATGGCTATACTCATGTTTGTATTTGCCAACGGTTTGAGTACCTGGAGCCTAAAATATATTCCAACCGGACTGGCTGCATTGATTGGTGCTTTGTATCCGTTAAGTGTCGTGCTCATCGAATGGTTGTTCTTTAAGAGCCAGCGAATAGGCGGCCTTACTTTTTTGGGATTGTTATTGGGCATTGCCGGCATAGGCATCGTGTTTTATGAAAATGTTTTCCATCATCTTGATATCGGCTATTTTATTGGTTTAGGACTTTCATTAGTGGCAATGCTGGGCTGGAGTTTAGGCACTGTTTTCTTATCACGGAATAAAGCCAATATGAATCCTTACTTCGGAACAGGATGGCAAATGCTGATCAGTTCTGTAATACTCTTCATTTTTGCCGAAACCACACAGCCCACTGTCGCCATTACTGCCATTTCATTAAAAGTTTGGGCGATGATTTTCTATCTCGTCATATTCGGTTCTGTGATCAGTTTCGTTGCTTTCATTTACTCGATGGAAAAATTACCACCTGCAGTTTCATCCTTATATGCTTATATCAATCCGTTGGTAGCCATGCTGGTAGCCGCTTTGGTATTGAAAGAGAAACTTACCTTGAACATACTATGGGGGTCGTTAGTAACCTTAGTTGGTGTTTTTCTGGTGAACTATAGTATCAAAAAAAATAAACCTACACCGCTGGTGGAAGCTGAGATATAAAGCTTTGAAAGAGTTTCACCCATGGCTTCATCTTTTCTGATGCACTGAGCAGGTGATTGTGAAAAACAGGAATGAAAATACCATTAGCCGCTTTGCAAACTTCATGGTAATAATTAAGTTCACTGCTGGTTTCCTCTGCTGTTTGTTTTTGCTCGAAATAACTATTGGCATCCATGAAACAGAAGGGATGTATTTGCAGTGTTGATGTTTCATCTTTTATCAGATTGTACCATAAAAAAGTCGAAGCCACGGATGCACGGAAACCGTTGACAGTTCCATAACCCATGCTATAGTCGTGCTGAATTCCTGCAGCAATGAGCTTTTCATAATCATCCGGCAATTGAAACCTGATATAATGTTGTCGTGAATGAATGATGCGCTTCCCTGAAACTTCTTCAAGCATTTTTTTTTCGGAAGAAATTAAACTGCTCTTTTCATGTGTTTGCCAGGAAGGGTGCAATCCCACAACCGCAGCATTGGAACATTGCCTGATCAGCGATTGCATGGATTTTTGTTGCGGAGAGATATTCTTATCGTATAAACTTCGCTTAGCTGCCACTAAGAAAAAATAAATTACAGGCAGTTCACTTTTTTCTATGGCGGTTTGCAGCAACTTAAAATTGTAAAATGGATCTTCCTGAAACCCTGATAGTACTTTGATTCTTTCTAAACCGGGTTTCTGCAGGAAACCTGCAATGTTGCGCAATAGTCCTTTATGGCGGTAAGCCCAGGCCATGTCTATATCAAAAGTAATTTGAATCCTGAATTTTTGGAAAGCAGGTTTGAGCTCTTGAAATGTATTCATCAATTGATTTCCGAATGTTATCATCCAGCAATTGATGATGGGTTTGTTCAAAAAACCTTGCTGGAATGCAAGCGATTGGGTATGCGGAAAGCGAAAATAAAGATCGGGTTGATAGGGAAGGTATTCTTCATATCTGCTCAACAGAAAAAAGGAAGCGGCAAGTATGTCGAATGGAATATCCGAATCCTGAATCTTAAAAAAAGCAGGATGACCTTCCCAACTGAAACAGTCGGTTTGCTGTTCGTGAATATTTTTTTCAAAAAGTAAAGGGTGAGGTATTATCGTATAAGCTTTTCCGTTATAAGTTTTCGCACTATAGTTTATTTTGCCTCCGGTGTAAGCAGACCATGAATCGAAATCATCGGTGATGCGGCAAGATAAGCCTAGTTGCGATTCAAATACGAATTGGCAGATGTAGCGTAAACGGGCCGTGATGGTGGTAGAATAAAGCAGCAACATGTTTCTGTTTTACTAGCCTTAGCCCATTATTTGTAACGGGCTTTCCATTGCTGGTTGAAAGTTTGTGCGCTGAAATTCAAGTCTGAACGGTTTCTTGTCCACGACTTGAAAATGGAATTTACCATTTTATTTTTCAGATTACCATTACCGAAATTCATAAGCCTTCTGTTGAGCGCAGAAAGTTTCCATGCCTTCCATGCCATACGTTCCGGAAAAGTGGTGAGGCCTTCATCAACAGCTTCTGCCCGGTTATCGAGCAACAGTTCGTGCAAATTGATTTTAACCGCACATACTTCTGTACAATTTCCGCAAAGCGAAGAGGCGTGGCTAAGATGTTTGAATTCTTCCATACCCTGCAAATGTGGCGTAATCACGCTTCCGATTGGTCCGCTGTAGGTAGCTCCGTAACTATGCCCGCCAATATTCTTGTAAACCGGACAAGCATTTAAACATGCTCCGCAACGTATACAGTACAGGCTTTCCCGCTGCTTGGGATTTTGCAAAATACTCGTTCTTCCATTATCAAGCAATATGACAATCATTTCTTCCGGCCCATCGGTTTCATTAGGTTGACGTGGGCCACAGAAAAGCGTATTGTAAACAGTCATTTGTTGTCCGGTACCAAAAGTGCTGAGCAGTGGCCAAAATAAGGCGAGATCGTTTACTGAGGGGATTACCTTTTCGATACCTACAACTACGATATGTGTTTTAGGAAAGGATGCGCTGAGCCTTGCATTGCCTTCGTTTTCTGTTACCGCCACAGCGCCGATATCACTGATGATAAAATTGGCACCGGTAACTCCAACTTCCGCTTCCACATATTTTTTTCGAAGGATATTTCGCGCTACAAGGGTAAGTTCACCCGGATCAAGATTGGGAGGGGTGCCGAGTTTTTCTGCGAATAAGCGTGCCACATCTTCCTTGCTTTTGTGCATGGCAGGGGTAACAATGTGGTAAGGTGCTTCGCCATCCAGTTGTTGTATGTATTCTCCTAGATCTGTTTCAATACTATCTATTCCATGTTTGCTCAAGGCATCATTCAGGTGAATTTCTTCCGTAACCATGCTCTTGCTTTTCACCAGTGTCTTGCAATTTTTCTGGTCGCAAATTTTCAGGATCTCTGCAATGGCCTCTTCGCTGTTTTCCGCCCAAATAACTTTACCTCCCCTTTTTGAAAATTGCATTTCAAATTCTTCTAACTGCTGATCGAGGGTTTCTATAGCCCGCCACTTGGTATTTTTGGCTCTTTCGCGGGCAAGGTTTAACTGTTCGAATTGCGATTTGCCTTTGGGCACAGCGTCATTGTACCGCCCGATATTAAAATTGATTTTTTTGCGGTGCGAGAGGTCACCTGCTTTGTCGGAACTTTTTTTACTGAATATGGTAGCTGAATGCGACATGTGGTATTTGGGCTCATTGCCTGTGGAAACAATACTGATATTTCAGCATTCCTTTGCAATTTTTTTTCTTCAATAAAGGTACTCCAAAACACGGAGAAAAAACTATGAAGCAGGGAAAAAGCCTGATGTTTGAAATGTTTGTAATTAAGGGGACAGGATTTTTTATTTTATCACCTGCAATTCCTTACCGATTTTGATAAATGCTTCAATGGCTTTGTCAAGTTGCCGCTGTTCATGTGCTGCACTCAATTGTACCCGAATCCTTGCTTGATTCTTTGCCACTACGGGGAAGAAAAATCCAATCACATAAATACCTTCATCCAGCAATTTAGCCGCAAACTGTTGTGCCAAAACTGCATCGTATAACATGATGGGAACAATAGGGTGATCGCCCGGTTTGATATCAAAGCCTGCCGCAGTCATCTTATCCCTGAAGTAACGGGTATTGTATTCCAGCTTATCGCGCAAGTCGGTTGTATGGCTGATCATATTCAATACTGCTATAGAAGCTCCTACAATACTTGGTGCAAGTGTGTTGCTAAACAAATACGGCCTGCTGCGCTGGCGAAGCATTTCAATGATTTCTTTCTTACCGGAAGTGAATCCCCCGCTTGCTCCTCCGAGCGCTTTACCCAAAGTGCCCGTAATGATATCAATTCTGCCCATTACATTCCGGTATTCATGGGTTCCCCTTCCTGTTTTTCCTAAAAATCCTGAAGAATGACATTCATCAATCATTACGATGGCATCGTATTTGTCCGCTAAATCGCAAATCTTATCTAATTGAGCAATGGTGCCATCCATGCTGAATGAACCATCAGTAACAATTATCCTGCTACGCAGATGTGCCGATTCTTTGAGTTTTGCTTCCAGGTCATCCATATCATTGTGTTCATAGCGGAACCGTTGTGCTTTGCATAGCCGAACCCCGTCGATGATGGAAGCATGATTAAGTGCATCACTGATGATGGCATCTTCTTCATTAAAAAGTGGTTCAAATACACCCCCGTTGGCATCAAATGCGGCTGCATACAATATGGTATCTTCAGTTCCTAAAAATTGGGATAACGATTTTTCCAGTTCTTTGTGGATATCCTGCGTTCCGCAAATGAACCGTACACTACTCATGCCATAACCACGCAGGTCGATATATTTTTTTGCCGCTTCTAAAACTTTAGGATGTGAAGAAAGACCCAGATAATTGTTGGCACAGAAATTCAGTACGGTTTTGTTGTTTACGATGATTTCAGCTCCCTGCTCACTGCTGATGATCCTTTCTACTTTAAAAAGACCGGCGTCTTTGATCTGGCCGATTTCTGTAGCGATACGGGTTGCAAATGCCTGGTTCATAGTTATGGTTTGGTTGCTAGGAGGCAAATCTAACAACAGATTGGCATATATGCTTCAAACTGATTAACCCGCTTCAACAGCCGGATTTGAGTTTTTCATGTTTTTTTAACAAATTGTCATGAAATTGTAACAAAGTACCCTTTACTTTCGTATCATATAAAAATTAACCATCATGCCATTCAAAAAATTGCGCTTGCTTTTAAGCCTGATCATCGGGTTAATGGCTGGTACCGTGATGGTTATAAATGCCAAAACCAAACCAGCCGTTACTTGCACCAAACCTCAAAGTTGCAGCCAGAAGGTACCCATGAAGGGGGCAGGATCTTCCTGGTATTTCATCACACACGGAATCTTCCATTTTTCTGCATAAAATTATTATTTACTGTAACTTTTAAACGGGGCTAGCCGTTTCATTTTTGTCTGGTTTCAGGCAGGCCATTACCAATTACTGTATGACAGAGAGAGAATATAATAAATGTGTTAACGATTATGCAGATAATGTGTACCGCTTTATCTATAAAAACCTGCGTCATGAAGAAGACGCCAGGGATGTAGTGCAGGGGGCTTTTGAAAAAATGTGGATCAATCGAGATCAGGTAGACCCAACTCGATGCAAATCTTTCCTGTTCACCATCGCTTACAACCTGATGATTGACCATATTCGTAAAAACCGGAAGATTCAATTAAAGGAAGATTTCAGGGAAACAGATGGTGGAAGCACGATGCAAAAGGCACAAACCAAAAGGATCCTCGATGAAGCCTTGCGTCAGTTGAGTGAAACCCAAAGGAGCCTCGTGATGCTGAAAGATTATGAAGGATACAATTATGCGGAGATCGGGCAAATAACCGGATTAAATGAAAGCCAGGTTAAAGTGTACCTGCACAGGGCCAGATTATTTTTAAGAGACTATATAGTAAAAATTGAAAATGTTATATAGGTTTTGATTGACCACAGCAACATGAACATAAATCGCCATAATTACGAATCTTTTTTTCTGCTATATGCAGATAAGGAGCTGTCTGCTTCCGAAAAGAAAGAAGTGGAAGATTTTGTGGCAACACATACCGATTTGGCAATTGAACTGAAAGAACTGATGGCATTATGCCTACCTGTTGAGAACATCAAATTTCCGGATAAATCTTCGCTTTGCAGAACCAATAAGGCACTTGAAGAACAGGAGAACCTGTTGCTGATGCTCGATAATGAAGTTCCGGAATCTGAAAGGGAAAGATTGCAACAACTTATTTCCAAAGATGTTGATGTATCGAAGGAATGGGCTTTATTGCAAAAAATACTATTAGATGCCGATGAATCTATCCTGCATCCGGATAAGGCTATCCTTTACCGTTATGAATCAGGAAAGGTACGTTATATGAATTTACGCCGTTTGATGGTAGCTGCTTCAATAGCTGCATTGCTTTTCTTCGGCAGCAGATTTCTTTTCCGTACTGAAAAAGTGAATGACCAGCCCCAGAATCATGAGATTTCACAAAATATGCCATCCGTTGTTCCATCAGCTGTAAAACCAGATTCTATAATCAATTATCTAACTAACGGTGATGAACAACCTATTACACAACAGGAAATTCAATCAGAAGTTAAGCCTGAAGTTACTGGCGAAAAGAACTTCTTTTCTACCGGCAATAAACAAACTGATAAGCTGAAATCATCTGTAGCAAAAGATTTGAAGGTTCCTGCAATTCCGAAAGATCGTCTTTTAGAAAATCTTAACAACGACGGAAGTAACAAATCGCTTTCTTCTAACGTAAGCGATGAAAAGAACGAAACATTGCAAGCAAAAATCAATAATACGGTCGCAACAATCCAGCTCCCGGAAAAACAAAAAAAATTAGCAGCACCAGATATGGAAATTTCATTACCGGCGCCGGTTAGTTACGCACAACAAGCCAGCAGTACTGTTCAGGATGAAGCATCTGATACCAAAGTATTGTATATGGATGAGGATAAACTCAACAAAACACGAATAGGTGGTTTTGTTCGCAAAGTTAAAAGGGTTATCGAACGAAATACAAATAGTAAAGCCGGAAAACCACTACGCATCGCCGGATTCGAGATAGCGGCGAACTAATTCACTTTTAAATATCATGTTATGAAAAAGCTAATGATCATTTTAGCAGGCAGTTTCTATTGTTCAGCAGTATCTGCACAAACCGACAGCACATTTGACCCCAATACTGGTGATACCCTCCGGATAGGTAATATCATCATTGTAAAGAAAGGCAACAAAAGTATGAAACAAGATAGTATCCATATCAATATGGGCAGGTCGGTTCCTAAAAAGAAATCAAGGGTAAGCACGAATTGGGGTATTCTTGATTTTGGATTTTCCAATTACAATGATCAAACGAATTATGCAGCAACAGGAGATTACCTGGTGAACAGGCCAGGCACACCGGCATTTTCAAGGAATGACTTTAAAGTGAACAATGGAAAGAGCGTGAATGTGAATATCTGGTTCTTCATGCAGCGATTGGGTTTGATCAAACAAAATGTGAATTTGAAATATGGCCTCGGTCTTGAATTGAATAACTATCGCTACAAATCATCAACGCTGATCAGTTACCGCGAAGGTGGAGCAGTTCCTTACAGTAACGGAGTGGTTACCAACGCTCCGTTCATATTTAGAGATTCCATTTCATTTTCTAAGAACAAACTGGCAGCCGATTATCTCACTGTTCCTTTTATGCTCAATTTCGCAACCAACAATTACAATGGCCGTAAAGGACTTTGTATCAGCTTCGGCGTTAGTGCCGGATACCTCTATAGCCAGCGCAATAAACAGGTTAGCGACAGCAGGGGTAAACAACACAACAAAGGCGATTATAACCTCGAAAGGTTTAAACTTTCTTATATCGGTGAATTAGGACTTGGGCCCGTAAAACTTTACGCATCCTATGCGCCAAAGTCGATGTACGAAAGCAGTATGGATATCCGGCCATATAATTTTGGCATACGATTCAGCAATTAAATAATTCTACCTCCTTTCTATTTGCCTTCGCCACTTAAAACTTCCGTTCATAAAAGGCGGAGGTTTTTTCATGCCTGCTTTTTGGAATGCTTAGTTTTGTGAACCGAAATTACCATTGCATGAATTTTCAGCATCAGGCCAGATCGTTTTCTGTTTTATTGGAAGGAATTAACCTAAACGAAATTGAGGCTGCACCTTATTGTAAGAAGTATCTTGGCTATTTACTCGGGCATCGCAATTATTATCTTGATATGTATGTGGCCGTTCTGGAAAAACTCTTAATGCAATGCCATAAGCCGGTTGCTGAAATTTGTGTAATCGACACCGGTGCAGGAAATGGGGTACTTTCTTTATTCGCCTCCTATTGCGGTTTTAAAAGCGTTTTGTTAAATGAGATTGATCCACATTTTGTAGAAGCAGCCAGGCAGCTGTCGCATCAGCTTCAAATTCCTATCAATGCGTACTTCACCGGGGATCTTATTGATTGTCAGGACCCAATCCGTCAATGGCAACCGGATGCCATTATCGGTACGGATATGATTGAACATATTTACGACCCGTGTCTTTTTTTTAACGCCATCCGTAATATCAATCCCAAAATGGCAAGTGTTTTTACCACCGGTAGCAATCCGGCGAATCCATTCAAAGTATTCCGTTTGAAGCAATTACAAAAGAAGGATGAATGGGAAGGAGGCCAACCTGCGGATTCCATTCTATTTGGGCATGAATCACATCCTGCTTACTTCATTTGGCGTAAAAAGCTCATTAGGGAATATGCGGATAGCCTTTCCGAAGCAGATACGAAGATGCTTGCATTAGGTACAAGGGGGAGAAAATGGACAGATATTCAACCCGTTGTTGATACTTACCTGCAAAATGGTAAAGAACCGGTGGTTGACCATTCCAACAATACCTGTCATCCAATTACAGGTAGCTGGACGGAGCGGCTCCTGCCATTCAGTTTTTACAGGGATATCTATTCGCGGAATGGTTTTGAATTGAAAATTGATCCCGGATTTTATAATGTTCATAAAAAAGGGTTAAAATCAATGTTTCGGAAAGCATTGAACCGGTCTGCACGAATTTTCGGTATAAGAATTGCACCATTTATTTTTTTATCAGGTGGGAGGAAATAATTATTTTTCCAGAAAATGCCTGAAACCAAATCTTTTTGAACATCTTATGAAGCTGAAAAATATTTCTCCATTGTTCGGGGTGATTCCCATTGCCCTTTTTTTATTGTACGGCTTTATACCGGTAACTCATAAACGTAGTTTGCAAAACAATAATATTAACTTAACAGACAGTAGTTATTATATCATCGTAGATAAAAGCGATTACGAATTGAAGGTGTTTGATGGGGAAGGATGGTACGCTACTTATCCGATTGTTTTTGGTAGTAAAGACCTGAGTGATAAATTTAGGGAAGGAGATAAGAGAACTCCTAATGGCACTTTTAAGATTATCCTTAAAAAAATCCATCCCAAATGGGGCCCTGAACTATTGCTGGATTATCCTAATGAGGAAAGTGTTGCAAAATTCAACCAAAGAAAAGCAAGTGGCCAGATTCCCTCAGGAGCCAGAATCGGAAACGGTATTGCTATACATGCTACAAGGCCACAGGAAGAGTGGACGGTAGATCAGTTTTACAACTGGACGGATGGGTGTGTATCGGTTAAGTATACTGAAATGCAGGACCTGTTTAGCTATATTCCTGTTGGAACGAAGGTTACGATCCAGCCATAAAAAGCAAAGAGCCATCACCAAAACTCAGAAAACGATATTCATGATCAAGAGCATGCTGATAAACCTCTTTCCATTTTTCTCCAATCACAGCTGCTACCAATAGCAAAAGGGTAGAATGGGGTTGATGAAAATTGGTAATCAAAGCTCCAGCAATCCTGAACCGGTATCCCGGTGTAATCAGTAACTGTGTTTGAGTAAACAATCTTTCTTTTTGATTTCGCTTCATCCAGTTTAATAAGGCGTTCAGTGCCATGCTTTTTGTGCATGCAGTACCGGGCAAGCTATTGTTATAGCAATCCCATTGCCCAAGTTCAAGCTTTTCTGTTTCAGGTTGAAGCCATGCTTTTACGCCCAGCCAGTAAAGAGTTTCCAGTGTTCGAAGTGAAGTTGTACCCACTGCAACCACCAGGTTTTCGGTATCAGCAATATTTCGTATGCAGGCCTCATCCACATCAATCCATTCTGCATGCATTTCGTGGTCTTTCATTTGTTCAGCCTGAACAGGTTTAAATGTTCCGGCACCAACATGCAGGGTCACTTTTTCAATAATTATTTTTTTTGCAACCAATTCATCAAGAAGAGCGTTTGTAAAGTGTAAACCGGCTGTTGGCGCTGCAACCGAGCCATGCTTTTCGGCATAAACGGTTTGATAGCGTTCCTCATCAGCATCTTCTGTTTCTCTTTTAATATAGGGTGGTAAGGGCACATCACCGGCTGCTAAAAGAATCTCTGCAAAAGAATAATGTTGTGGATTCCACGAAAAACTGATGATGAAAGTTCCTTCCTGCTTTTCTTTTATGCTTGCATGGAGCGATACTTTTTCCTGATTGATGGTTATTTTTTTTTCCAGAATGGTTGTTTTCCATCTGGAAGCGCCGCCTACAAGGCATTTCCAGGTTACGGTTGAATGTGATGAAAGTACAGTAGCGTAATCCTGAATCTCCCCGAATGGCTCAAGGCAGAAAATTTCGATCGGTTTCCCGCTTGTTTGCATAAACCTGATTCTTGCATGAATCACTTTGGTATTGTTGAAAACCATCATGGAATGCCCAGGAAGATAAATCGGGAGGTCTTTATAAATGGCATCTGTTATCTTGCCTTCCCGGTGAACCAGTAATTTGGACGCATCCCTTTCCTCTAATGGATAGATTGCAATTTTGTGTTCCGGCAGATCATAATGATAATCGTTTATAGCTATTTCTTCAGGAGACATTCATTTCGTTTTTCTAATAGATAATTTATCAATACAGAAAAGTTTATCCTGTTCAACTGCAAAGATAATGTGCATCATTATTCTACAGTTGCATCTGAAAACCCTTCATAAACTGCCTGCAATATTTTTTGCCGGATGTTTTTTTTCAGCAATGCGTCATTGTCTTCCGGCATCAGGCGGTTACTGAGGAAAACGAAAACGAGTTTTGTTGCAGGATCAGCCCATGTTGCTGTACCGGTGAAGCCGGTATGCCCGAAGCATGAAGGAGACGCAGATGCAGCGGGATAGGGAACTTTTTTGTCGGCTGTTACCCGTTCCGGCTTGTCGAATCCATAACCTCTTCGGCTGTTCCAGCTTTGATAGCTGGTGAAAAGTTGTATGGTGTTTTTTTGCAGGTACTGATTACCGTTAACCACTCCGGTATCCAATAGCATTTGCATAAGTGCAGCTATCGCGGCTGCAGAACCGAATAATCCTGCATGGCCAGAAACTCCTCCCATGATGGCAGCACCAGGGTCGTGTACATCCCCTTTAAGCAGTTGGTTGCGGAAACCTTTTTCATACGTTGATGCTACAATTCGTTCTGCAGTGAATCTATTGTTGGGAAGGAAAGCAATATCATCTAATCGCATCGGGTTGTAAAAATGTGTGGCCATATATTCGTTGAGTTTCATACCGGAAACCTTTTCAATCACTTTGCCCAGGAAGATAAAATCGAGGTCGCTATACACATATGAATTTCCGGGTTTTATTGCACTTTGAAGGATACGCTGATAAAACGTATCTCTCAAATCATTCCGAATAAATAATTTTCCGGCCACGCTTGCCGAAAAGCTATCTTCCGGTTGATCAACATATTTTTCAGGGTCAGGCATTCCATTGGCACTTAATGTTTCCTTGTAATAAGGGATGTAGGGTATTAGTCCGGCTTCATGCAGCAGCAGTTTGTCAATCCTAAGATTTTCTTTATTGGTGCCTCTGCATTCGGGGAGGTAATGGCCAAGGGTTTGGGTTAGTTCGATCATTCCCGATTCATAGGCTTTCATCACGCCTAGTGTGGTGCAAAGTATTTTTGTGAGTGAAGCCAGGTCGTAGATGTTGTTGGCAACTACTTTATCGGTATTGCTATAATCAGTATATCCGTAAGGCTTTTCAAAAACAATTTTCCCGTTCTTGGCTACCAGTACTATTCCCCCCGGGATGGCTTTTTTTTTATGGCATCAGCCACAATCGAATCTATGGTAGCGATACCTTCCTCTACATGGGGTCCCATTGCATTTCCCCTGGGAAGGGTAAAATTAGAAATAGTAAGCAAGCCGCTTCCGGAAGGATATTTTTCGCAAACGGTAACCGGTAAGGTTCCCAGGTAAGGCAACTTCCCTTGAAGAAGATCTGCTGCAACAGATTGGGTGATGTTGTCATTTTCATAACAAACCACCAAATTCCTTGCTGCACAGAAATTTGATGCGGCATAAGCATTGCCAAAAAGGAAACATACCGATTTTGAACGTTGCAACAAAAGGTTCACAAAGGCAACGGCTTCTTTAGACAAGCCGAAATTATTGGCTGGTGCCCGGTTGATCTGATGAACACCAATTACGATTTTTTGATACCGGCTTATAATACTGTCTGCTAATAAAGCAAGATCTTTTGTTTTGAGTTTTTGTGCATCCACGAAAATCAGCGCAGCCCCAAGGTCATTTTTTAAACGCGCTGCAAAAGTATTGGAACCGCCGATACCAACATAAGCGATTTTTGAGCGCGATTCTGCCGGTTTCAACGGGAAAAATGAACTGTCTTGCCTGCTGAGCAAAGTGATGGCATTTTCGGCTATTCGTTTACGTAAGCCCGGCACTTCAGCATTGAGGTCGGCAGCTAAATTTTCGGTATCGATCGGCTTTAATATGGGCAACACATATTTGTATTTTGCTTTAAGCACCCTTTTGCAGTGGTATTCGATATCTGCCCAGCTCAACCTGCCTTCTTTGATGGCATCTTTCATCTTTTCAATCACCAGCGGGATATTATCCGGCAAACAGAGCAAATCATTTCCCGCGATGATTGATTCAACCGAGGATGCGCCATCGGGGAAATATTTTTTTACTCCCAGCATTTCCAGGCCATCTGTAATGGTAAGTCCTTCGTAATTCATCTGCTTGCGCATGAGCTGGGTGATGTTTTTTTCCGATAAGGAACTGGGCCTGTTCTTCCGGTCGTCGATTGCAGGAATGTAAAGATGGCCGATCATAACACTGGCTGCATTTTCACGGAAGGCTTCACGGAACGGATACAATTCAAGGGAATCGAGCTGAGCCATCGATTTATTGATCACCGGGAGGTCGTAATGCGAATCTACATCTACATCTCCATGACCCGGGAAATGTTTCACGCATGCCATCACACCCCACTCCTGTAAGCCTTTGATATATTGGTTTCCCAGCAGGGCCACTTTATATTTGTTTTCTCCGAAACTCCTATCGTTGATCACGGGATTCGCCGGGTTATTATTCACATCCATAACGGGGGCATAATTCATGTGAATACCCATGCGTTTGCATTGTGCAGCAACCACCTGTCCATAACGGTAAACAATAGACGCATCTTTCATGGCGCCCAGCATCATCTGTTTGGGTAACGGTAAAACGCTGTCGATGATCCGCATGCCTACACCCCATTCTGCATCTATGGAAATAAGGATTGGTGTTTGAGCCATAGCCTGCAATGCATTGATCTGTTTGGCCTGCAATACCGGGCTTCCCTGAAAAATGCAAATACCGCCGATATTGTAGGTTTTCACCAGGGTAGAAACCTGGCTGAATAGCGAAGTCACCTTATTCGTTTTAAGGTCTATGGTAGAAAGCCTGGTTACCATGAGCTGGGCAATCTTTTGATTCGCATCCAAAGAAGCATAAACGCTGTCTGCCCATTTTTGGGCTAATTGATCCTGATTTTTTTGGGCAAATAGCTGATGACCAAAAGGAAAAAACAGCAAAACGAAGGTTAAACGAATCAAGCGATAAAAGGTGGGTTGCACAGGATGTGTTATTTTTGTGCCACAAATTAATGGATTTTGACAGATATCATTCAATTATTGCCCGATAACATTGCTAATCAGATTGCAGCCGGAGAAGTGATTCAACGTCCTGCCAGCGCTGTAAAGGAATTGCTGGAAAATGCTGTAGATGCAGGGGCCGACGAAATCCGGCTGATCATAACAGATGCCGGTAAACAATTGGTTAATGTTGTTGATAATGGGAAAGGGATGAGCGAAACCGATGCCCGTATGTCGTTTGAAAGGCATGCTACATCCAAGATCAGGAATATCGATGATCTTTTTCGCATCCGAACCATGGGTTTCAGGGGCGAGGCACTGGCCAGTATTGCAGCTGTTGCAGAAGTGGAGCTAAAAACCAAGCGAAAGGAAGATGAAACCGGCACCTTATTGTTAATGGATAACAGCATTGTACGTGTGCAGGAGCCTGTTGCTGCGCAGGATGGCACCAGCATCTCGATGAAAAACCTTTTCTTCAATGTACCTGCGCGCAGGAATTTTTTAAAAAGCAATGCTGCCGAACTGCGCCATATCATTGATGAGTTCATCCGGGTGGCGATGGCTTTCCCGGAATTGTTTTTTTCGATGCAATCGAATGGACAGGAAGTTTTTCACCTCGAAAAGGGTTCGCTCAAACAGCGCGTTGTTCAAATTTTAGGCAATAGTTATAGCGCCAAGCTGGTAAGTGTGCAGGAACAAACCGATTACCTGAATATTTCCGGCTTTGTTGGCAAACCTGAAACGGCCAAGAAAACACGTGGCGATCAGTACCTGTTTGTAAATAACCGGTTCATCAAGAGCGCATATCTCAATCATGCAATCATGAATGCTTTTAATGAGATGATTCCGCGCGACAGTTACCCGATGTATACATTGTTTATTGATTTAGACCCTGCACAATTAGACATCAATGTACATCCAACCAAACAGGAAATTAAATTTGAAGATGAGAAGATTGTGTATGCATTTGTACAATCAGCCGTAAAGCATGCACTTGCTCAATTCAGTATCACTCCTACACTCGATTTTGAATTGGATGCAGGGATACAACAAATGGATGCAGTAAGTAAACCTGTTTCGATACAGCAAAAGAATTCCGCCAGTTCGTCTACTTTATTCCAATCGTTTTCGCAAAAGCACCAGGCTCATTTCATAGAGAAAAGAAGCGATCTTAAACACTGGAAAGATATGTATGAGCCGGCAACAGTTCCTGATACTGCTATTCCGTCTTTGTTGCCTTTACCTGTTGAAACGCATACAGCCCTCCAGCAATTGCACCAGAGTTATATTGTTGTTCAAACCCAAACTGGATTAATGCTATTACATCAGCAGAATGCCCATGAAAGGATTTGGTACGAAAAATTGCAAGAGGCCATAAGTGGCAAGCCGATTGCCATACAACAAAGCCTTTTTCCTGTTTCAATCGAACTTTCTGTAGCAGATGCGGTGGTGCTTGAAGAATTATTGCCCGACTTGAAAGTGTTGGGATACCAGATTGAACCTTTCGGAAAACAAGCCTTTGTGCTTCAGGGCATTCCGGCAGACCTTATCCAGAGCAATGAGAAATCAGCCCTCGAAAAGATTCTGGAGCAGTATAAGCATTTCACTAATGAGGTAAAATTCAGCCGCCGCGAGAAATTGCTGCGTACGCTTGCACTTCAAAATGCTATCAAATCCGGCACCATACTCAGTTTGAAAGAAATGCAAAGCCTTACCGATTCACTTTTTGAATGTACCATTCCCAATACTACTCCCAATGGCAAGCCAACCTACTTGGCATTCCAGAAAGAGGAATTAGATAAGATGTTTGGGAGATGAAGATCAAGGAATATGCTTTTTGATTACCGGAATTAATTTCGCTCCTGAACCCGCAGCCACCTTTCGGGGATTTCATTCCGGCTTGCTTTGAGATAATCCTGATAACTGCAAGGGATGAACTTCTTATCGGGCATTTGCATCCACCACCTGCTTGTTTTGCGGCTCTGAAGAAACATCGTATCGAGTTCTGCAAAGCTGATATGGAATTCATTGAAGCCTGAACGCTCTTCGAGTTTCACTTCCTGTTTACTCCGGCTCTTACCGTCAATAAAATACCAGATCATCTGTGAAATTTGTTTTGCAGTGAGTTCTTTCTGGTCACTTTGAGGTTGATAGCCATAGATGCCGAAGCTTTGCATTGATGGACTAAGCCCTGCATAACGGGTAAGCATACATGCTTCTTCCCCACTTAAGCCGTTCGGACTAATACTCCCAGCTGGTGCATCGCTTTGGCGGATGGAGCTGATATCGAAACTTCCGAAATGGGCATTCCTGATTACGGGTTCCATTTCCTCAATATTCTCTTTCACTACACCAACCCTGAAACAATCGAAACGCAATTTATCCATGGTTTCGAGTAAACGGGGATGAACAAAATAGCTTTGAAAGCCGATATGGTTGTAGTGCCTGATCATATTGGGTTCGCTGGTAAGCATATCGAGCAGGAAATTCTCACTGCGAAGGGTACTGTCGCCACGGAGGTCGATCATGGCATCAATACAGGTGCATTCAACAATCTTTTTAAGATCTTTGTATACTAGATATTGTGCGGTAGTGATATCATGAGATCCACCCAGGATGATGGCAGTTTTGCCCTGCCCGATAATTTCGGCAAGTACGGTTTTTAGTGCCGCATAACTGTCATTCATGCTTGCGCCTGTTTTAATATTACCCCAATCGGCGATTTTGGTATCGGTATGCCAATAATGCAACTGGTAAAGTTGTTTTCTTATCTTATCCGGAGCATAACTGTCGCCGGTTTGGATACCACTTCCGCGCGTTTCGCCGATACCTACTATTACAATGTCGGTTTCGCTGATATCGGGTACTTCAGTTTCAAAAATGGCGATATGTTTGGCCAGTTGCCCATCGGTAAAGCCATTATCGTCGTTAATTTCCTGGATCTTGATTGGGGATAAGAAATCATGAAGGTCTTGCATGAAAAAACTTTGCGCAAACCTAATTCTTTCACCTCATATCCGTTAATCAGGGTTGAAAATTTTCCTATGATTCTATACTTGCAATCATGTAACTTAGCAATATGCGGATGTTTATCCGGCAATTAAATTTGGAGAACCTATGGCCGAAAATCAAGAACTTCTACTACAGGATGTAGTGATCAAATTTGCAGGGGATAGTGGCGATGGCATGCAGCTCACCGGTAGCCAGTTTACCAACAATACGGCACTTTTGGGTATCGACCTGGCCACCTTCCCCGATTTTCCTGCTGAGATCAGGGCCCCGATCGGTACTTTGCCGGGTGTCAGCGGCTTTCAACTGAGGTTCAGCAGCGATGCGATATTTACACCTGGTGATGAATGTGATGTATTGGTAGCTATGAATGCAGCGGCTTTAAAAGTGAACCTAAGTGCATTGAAGAAGGGAGGGAAAATCATTGTCAATGAAGATGGGTTCGATGCTAAGAACCTTCGTCTCGCCAATTATCCTGAAGGAGTGAATCCCCTGGAAGATGGCAGCCTTGGCAACTACGAAGTGATCAGGATGGATGTAACCAAGATGACCCGCGAAGCGCTGAAAGATTTCACGATGGGCACGAAGGAGAAAGACCGGGCAAAAAACATGTTCGTACTCGGCTTCCTTTACTGGATGTACAACCGCGATATGGATAATACGTTATCCTTTCTAAAAGAGAAGTTTTCGAAGAAGCCGGATATCCTTGAAAGCAACATCAAAGTTTTACAGGCAGGATACAATTACGCAGATACAACAGAAACATTTAGTACACGCTACACCGTTAGTAAGGCTAAGATGGAGCCAGGAACTTACCGTTCCATCATGGGCAACCAGGCATTGGCGTATGGATTGATCGCCGCTTCACAGCAAAGCGGTTTGCCTCTGTTTCTCGGCAGTTATCCGATAACACCGGCTTCCGATATTCTTCATGAACTGAGCAGGTACAAAACATTCGGTATCAAAACTTTTCAGGCAGAAGATGAAATTGCAGCCATCACTTCAGCCATTGGCGCCAGTTATGGCGGATCTCTTGGAGTAACTACAACATCCGGACCTGGTATGGCACTTAAAGCGGAAGCCATGGGTTTGGCGGTTATGCTGGAGATTCCTTTGATAATTTGTAATATCCAGCGTGGCGGCCCCAGTACCGGCCTTCCTACCAAAACCGAACAGAGCGATCTGCTTCAGGCATATTATGGTCGCAACGGAGAATGTCCGATGCCTGTTATCGCCTCTTCCACACCAAGTGATTGTTTTGATGTGGCCTATGAAGCTATACGCATTTCTGTTCAGCATATGACACCGGTAATTTTATTGAGTGATGGATATATTGCCAATGGTGCAGAGCCCTGGAAATTTCCGCAAACAGCAGATCTAAAACCTATTGAAGTGCATTTCAAGAAGGCGCTTGATGAAGGGGAAGAGAAGTATCAGCCTTACAGCCGCAATGAAAAATTAGCCAGGCCATGGGTAATACCCGGTACCAAAGGTTTTGAACACCGTATCGGTGGATTAGAAAAGCAGCATATCACCGGCAATATCAGTTATGAAGCAGACAATCATCAATTTATGGTGAAACTGCGGCAGGAGAAGGTAGACAGGATTGCAAAGTACATACCGGAACAGCAATTAGACAGTGGCCCTTCAGAGGGGAAAGTATTGGTGATTGGATGGGGCAGCACATACGGTGCCATCAAAAGCGCTTGTTTAGCATTGCAACAGGAAGGACATGCCGTTTCGCATGCGCATATCCGTTATGTTCGTCCACTTCCATCAAATCTTGGAGATTTATTGAAAAAATTCGATAAGGTACTGGTGCCTGAAATTAATAACGGACAACTGATTCGTATCCTCCGTGATGAATATCTTGTAGATGCGAAACCTTATAATAAAATTACCGGGCAGCCGATTACAAAAGGTGAACTGATTGTAGCCATCAAGGCGATGATATAATGAATAGATTTTTAAAAACTAAAAAACCACTTACAAGAAGTGGTTTTTTTTATTTCATAATTTCATTTCATTTAGCGTACCCTTTCCCTTCCGATTGCAAGTCCGATTTTTAAATTGAAAGAAAAGAAACCATCTTTTTCTGCCGGGCTGCCGCGTTTGCTTCCGATACCTGTTAAAGGAACAAGCTGACGATCATGCAGAAGCAAGGCATTATTCAATCTCGAACCGGTTAGTCCGTTGCTGGCAAACAAAGCAGGATCAATATAGTTGGTACTTACATCATCTAAATAATCGGTATTCAAAATACGGTAAACAAATTCACCACGAAGGTTTACAAGTGAAGAGAGTTCATATTTCAAACCCACCCCTAATGGAAAGTTCACTTGTTTGAGTTTGTATGGCTTACGGTCGGGGTATTCTTTAAAACCCTGTCCTTCTGTACTGAGTGGTTGTAGATCTACCAGCCTGCCATTGATATTGGCTTGTGGATTGAAGGAGAAATAACCTATTCCGGCTAAAAAATACGGTGAAAAACTTGGAGGATTTTCATCCCTGCTCTCCCAGTCGATAAAAAGGAAAAGCGGATGCAATTCTGTTGTTAAGGAAAATTCACTGATGGTGCTTTGGAAATTCAGGTTGCGATTATGACGTGCTTTGGAAATATCACCTGCCGATACACTTTCAAGCACTTTATCATCAGCCGAAATTTTACCAAATGCCGCTTCAAGCCTTAGGCCTATAGCAGATTTGTACATTGCGCTGAAGTAAACACCACCTGCAAGTTTGTTATTTCCAAAATTGACGTCTTTCATGAATTTTTTACCAATACCTTTGTTGCCACCAAGGTCTGTTAAACAGTTCATGAAACCTATTGATCCTCCCAGTTCAAACTGAACAGGCTTATAGTAGTAACTATCGTTGTAAAAATAGTATTGGGCGCTTGCATTTCTCGACAAGCCTGAGAACAAAATCACAAGGCAAAGTCCGCAAATCAGTCTTTTCATTAAATAGTCCTTTAAAAATTCGTTAAATGGGGATATTTCTATTTTACTACAAATTAAACGTTTTTTTACCAAAAATATTTAGCTCTTAACATTATTCTTATAAAATTTACAAGCTTCCTTCAATCCACAGGACGTGCATCTGGGGCTGCGCGCGGTACAAACATATCTCCCGTGAAGGATCAGCCAATGATGGGCACGGTAAATCATGGCCTTTGGAAAGTTTTTAATGAGTTGTTTTTCAGCCGATAAGGGCGTCTTTGCGGCTGAGGTTAGCCCTATCCTTGCGCTTACTCTAAACACATGCGTATCCACTGCCATATTGGGTTGGCCATCGATTACGGAAGTGATCACATTCGCTGTTTTTCTTCCTACTCCCGGCAAAGTAACCAGTTCATCAACTGTCATCGGAACCACTGAATTAAAATCTTCTACCAACTTTCGGGCCATACCCATTAGGTGTTTGGTTTTGTTATTAGGATAGGAAATACTTCGGATCAGTTGAAAAATTTCTTCATAATTACCGGCAGCCAGTTCTTTTGGACCGGGATATTTGATAAATATGGATGGTGTAGTGAGGTTGACCCTTTTGTCGGTGCACTGAGCCGAAAGTATCACAGCAACCAGCAACTGAAAGGGGTTATCGTAGATCAACTCTGTTTCTGCATCCGGTGCATTTTTTTCAAAGTAATTGATAACCAGTTGATATCGTTCATTTTTTGTCATAAAAAAAACCCGTTTCGGAAAAAAACGGGAAAATAGGCTTAAGCTATTACATTTATGCCGATTCCGTCCATTCTTCAACCGTTTTTTCTGCGTAGTTGAGAATGAAATCAACAGATTGTTGACGGGGCGAATAACTGATTTCGTTCAAATGTTGTTGCGTAGAACTCAGTAAAGAGAGTTTCTCTCGCAAACTCCAGTCGGAGGAAAGTGCAGCTGTGATAGCAGCAGTTTGTTCAGGGGAAGTTTCCTTGTAAAGGAATAGCAATAGCTCTTCCGTAGTAAAACTAGGCATAGGCAAGTTTCGGTGCTTTAGAATTAAAAAATATATCCTTATCCGTATCTATTAACGGTGGTTTTGCTGTTTTATTGTCTTCAGGCCATAGCTCCCTTATTATGGCACCAGGTATAAATCCTCATTCTCTTTCTTCATCTGGTATTTTTCCCTGGCATACTTCTCAATAGTTTGGGCACTTGTTTTTAACAAATTGAGTTCGGTGCGGGTTTCCGCAATTTGCTTATTGAGATGGGTTTCACTTTTATGCAATTCGCGTAATTTTTGCTTGCGTTCTGCAATAAGCCCCCAGTCTTTGGGATCAAAAAAAAACATCCATACCAAAAAAAATGCCCCTACAATTAAATACTTGTTTTTGAGGATTGCATACAATCCTTCCATTTTTTTCATAGTTGAACTATTAAGCTAATTTAGTATTTTATGAGTTACAAGCCATCTTTTGCCTCTCTCATTTATCAGGTTTAATGGCTTAATTGCTGTTTACTTACCGAATTTAATTTTCCCGGAAGGATAGATTGCGCTTGAACCCAGTATTTCTTCTATACGGATGAGTTGGTTGTATTTGGCCATACGGTCGCTGCGTGAAGCGGATCCGGTTTTAATTTGTCCGCAATTCAAGGCTACTGCCAAATCGGCGATGGTACTGTCTTCTGTTTCACCGCTACGGTGGCTCATGATGGTATTGTAACCGTTCTGTTGTGCCATACTTACGGCATTGATGGTTTCGGTTAAAGTGCCGATCTGGTTTACCTTCACCAGTAAGGCATTGGCAATATGTTCGTTTATGCCTTTTTCTAAACGTTTTACATTGGTAACAAACAAATCGTCGCCAACGAGCTGGCATTTTTTTCCTACGGCCTCGGTGAGCATTTTCCAACCTTTCCAGTCGTCTTCAGCCATACCATCTTCAATCGAAATGATGGGGTATTGTTTTACCCAGGTTTCCCAATATTTCACCAGTTGTTCGCTGGTTAATTTTTTTCCATCACTTTTATGGAAGATGTATTTTTTTTCTTTAGCATTCCAAAGTTCGCTGTTGGCGGCATCCATGGCTATTGCAATCTGGCTTCCGGTTTTATAACCGGCTGCCTGGATGGCGGTAAGTACGGTTTCGATAGCTTCTTCATTGCTTTGGATGTTGGGGGCAAATCCGCCTTCATCGCCTACATTGGTGCTATATCCTTTTTTCTTCAGTACTGTTTTGAGGGCATGAAATATCTCGACACCCCATTGCAGACCTTCGCTGAATGTTTTGGCACCAACCGGCATCACCATGAATTCCTGGAAATCTATTTTGTTATCCGCATGTGCGCCACCATTGAGGATATTCATCATGGGAATGGGGAGAATAGCGGCGTTCGTACCACCAATATAACGGTACAAAGGAAGATTGGCTTCCAGTGCGGCGGCTTTAGCAACGGCTAAACTTACGGCAAGCATGGCGTTGGCACCGAGTTTGGATTTGTTTTCTGTACCATCGAGTTGAATCATCATGGCATCGATTCCGGTTTGGTCGGCAACATCCCAACCTAACAGGTTGTCGGCTAAAGTGGTATTTACGTTCTTAACCGCTTTCAGTACGCCCTTGCCACCGTACCATTTTTTATTGTTATCGCGAAGCTCAACCGCTTCATGGATGCCGGTGCTGGCTCCGCTTGGAACAGCTGCACGGCCGAGGTGTTCGTTTTCAGTAAGGATGTCTACTTCAATGGTCGGGTTGCCACGGCTATCAAGGATCTGGCGGGCATGAATGGAAGCGATATAACTCATGAGGATTTTTTTGCAAATTTAGTTGAAATAATGGTTTGTTGATTAGGATATGGATTGTACACAGCGGGTTGATGTTATCATTATAAGGTATCGGGGAAGAATAGGGTAGTTGATATCGGAACTGACACAATTATATTTCCGTATTAATGATTTGTACTAAAACTCATAGCGAACAGCTAGTTGCAAATTTCTTTTTAATAGCGGGATGGTAGTAATATTTTGATTAAATGCACTGATATTATTAAGTACCTATGATTTTGTTTGAGTAAGGTTTTGACCTCTCACCGTAAATCCAAAGGGTACTTTCGGGAATGAAAAATTGCAGACTGCTTCAAGGAATGGAAACGTTGATAAATTTTGCGAGAATAAGTTATTTAACTACTGATAGCTGAGTAAAAACATGAATCAAAAACATTCGGTTTACCTGTTTTTGATGGCGAAAATTTAGGCAGAATGGAAAATATGATTTATTATTGTTATTCTTATCCATTGGAAAATCATTGCTGTTTTTCAAATTTGGGGGTTTGTACCCTCAAGATGCTCCCCTCAGAATACCCACTAATTATCTCTAATAGCTAAAACTGCTAGTATGCAAGTAATGCCCCTTTTGTGCCTCAGTGCCAAAAAAGTTGATAGCCTGCCTATCAACAGGTTCTACAAAAAATTGTTGATGCCTATCTTATGCTCAATATTATTTTGGAGTTTTTCATCAAGTACTTCAAAGGCGCAGTCTGGTGCCACTTTGAATTTTGATGGCAACGATGATTATGTTGCAGTGGCAACTGGCTATCCTGCAACAGACAATATAACTTACGAAGCATGGGTGAAACCAACTGCATTTGGGTTGGGTTTCCGGCCGATTGTGATGAATAATTCCTTCAGCTCCACACCGGGTAATATCCATTTCCAGTTTGATGGCGACCGTTTACAATTGGCCATCAGCGGGTCGGGAGATTATCTTTCCAGTTTTATATTCTCACCTAATACCTGGTACCATGTAGCGGCAACTTATTCTAAAACTGCTGCAGAAGTGAAGTTTTATGTGAATGGTGCATTAACCAATACAGCTAGCGCTTTAACTCCGCCTTCTGTTAACCCCAATCAGGCGTTCAGGATCGGTGGCTGGGCCGGAGATGTTGCCCGTGATTTTGTTGGGGATATCGATGAAGTTCGCATTTGGAGCGTTGTGCGCACTCAATTTCAAATTTCGGCTAACCGTAATTGTGAGGTAGAGCAACAGTCAGGCCTGCAGATGGTTTATAATTTCAATCAGGGTATTGCAGGTGGTTCTAATTCAGGAGTAACCTCTTTAACAGATGCAAGTGGCAATAGCCGCAATGGTGTGCTTACCAATTTTGCATTAGCAGGAGCCAGTTCAAACTGGTTGGCACCTGGCGGAATCACATCCGGAGTTTCCTGTACAGCAGTAACCGGCGATTACAGAACCATTGCAGCAGGAACCTGGGAAAATGCCTCCAACTGGCAAATTTATACGGGCTCAGCTTGGATTACCGCTTCATCAGCTCCAGATGTAAATGACAATATTATCACGATTCGCCATAACATTTCAATTAACGCAAACAGAACCATCGATCAAACTATTCTAAATGCCAATGTAAACCTTAATGTATTGAGTGGAACGTTAACTGTACAGGATCAGGCAGGTGAACCTGCTTTAACTTTAAACGGCACGGTTTTCTGGAACAATACGGCCACACTCAATGTGCAACCGAATTCAATTATCAATGGAAGTATCATCAACTTTTTCTATGGCGGCAGTACTTTAATCAATAATGGAACCATCAATGTGCCTATTTCCATGGAACCTTATACCGGTGGTAGTTTTATCAATGGTACCGGAACTATCAATTCTTTAACCATCCGCAATAATGATGGGGTAACCCTCGGTGGTAATCAAACCATCACCAGCTTGCTCAATTTCAATTTTGGTTTGATTAATACCGGTGCCAATACTTTGATACTGGCATCAACCGCTTCCGTTCAAAATAACTCCGGTACCGATTGGTATGTGAATGGAAATCTGCAAACCAATTTCCCATCCGGAACAAATACAAGAACATACCGAATAGGTGATGCCATAGGCTATCGCCCGGTTACGGTTACTGTATTCAATTCATCAGGAACGGGTGGTGTGGCTATTTCAACCACCAATGGCGATCATCCCAACATCGGCACTTCTTTTTTAAAACCTGCAAAATCTGTAAACAGGTACTGGACGGTAACCAACAACGGACAAAGCAATACCGATATATGGGCAACATTTACCTGGACGGCAGTAGATGTAGATGGAGGCGCCAATGCCAATAGTTTCGTAGTTGGTGAGTTTGTGGGAGGATCATGGTTTTACCCGTCGATTCTCAACCAGTCGGCAAGCGACTTACGTTTAAGTGTAAACGCTTTTTCAACAGCACAATACCAGGTTGCTGAAACCAATTTTGATCCATTGGCATCATTGGGCGATTACCGCACGGCAGCTTTTGGAGGATGGAATTCAGCTTCAAGCTGGGAAACCTATGGTGCACTGGGCTGGCAACCTGCTACGGTGGCACCTGATGGATTGAACAGTAATAAAATCACCGTAAGAAATGGATTTAACAGCAGCAATAATTCACAAAATATTCAGGGAGATCAAATTATCATTGAAGCCGGTGCACAACTCTTGCTTGCAGAAGGTACGCTGATAATCCTCGATGATGCCGGCGTAGATATGGAATTGAAGGGCACGCTCAACATGAGTAGGGGTACTTTGGTGATCAACGGAAATATGGAGGTAACCCCAACGGGAATCATCAATGCAGGCGCTGCTGATGTGTTTACGGGTACAGGAAATTTAGATATCGCATCAAGCGGTTCAATGAACATTTCCAATCTTGGTGATCCGTTTACTTTCGACGGTGGTTTGATTGTAAATAATAGCGGCTCTATTTCCTTGAACAGTTCAAGCAGTACAATGATACTGAACGGACCATTTACAAAAATCAATAATATCGGTAGTTTCACCTGGGATGGGTTGGTAAATATTCAGTTTAACGGAACCAACAACGCTATTAATAACAATGAAGGCGCTTTCTATATCAACGGAGGTGGCGATTTGCTTTCTGTTGGAGGAAGCGGTGCCAGTTTTAATAATAGTATGGGTGCAATCCTTACTAAAAATGGCGGTTCAGTTACAAGTATTTCAAATCAGGTGAGTTTCAAAAACGAAGGAACAGTAAATATATTGGGTGGTAACCTTTTGATTGATAATTTTGATACCAATTTACAGGCTGGAACTTACAATATCGCCTCGCCAAATGTTTTGGGTGGAACCGGAACCCTGAATTTCAATGGTCCAATTTTTACGGTAGCCAATGGTGCAAGGGTGGCTTTATCTTTATTGAATTTTGATAATGATGGCACACCTCAAAATCTGGGAGGTGGTGGAACAATTGAACGATTAAAAATAGATAATCCGGGCGGGTTAACATTAGGATCTGATATCACCATAGATTCTTCCTTAGATTTAAATTTTGGGCGTATTAATACAGCTTCCAGTAAACTGATTCTCGACAACCTGGCTGTAGTTTCAGGAGGCAGCAACAATTCTTATGTACAAGGTATTGTGGAGCGCAATTTCTTCACACCAGGGCCTCAATTATTTCCAGTAGGTGGCATTTTTAATTATGCTCCTGTTACCTTAGACCCAAGCTTTACAGTTGGCGGTTCGGTACAAGTAAGTACAACAGATGGTGATCATCCTGATGTGAATAATTCTGGTATTGATCCGAGCAAAACGGTAAACCGCAGCTGGACCATCACCAACAACAGTCTTACTTTTTCAGAATGTGATGTTACCTTTAACTGGGATGCTGTAGATGTAGACGGAGCAGCTAATCCTGCAGCTTTTATATTGGGTAAACTGGATGGCGGAATATGGACACTTCCTGCAGGAATAGTTACCAATGCTAACCAATTAACTGTAGGCAATTTGAATTCATTCAGTGAATTCCAAATAGGAGAACCAACTTGTTTTGTAAATATTCCGGATCCTGCTTTCAAATCGGCTTTGGTAAATAATAGCGTACTCAATACCAACGATAATGGAGAAATTGAATGTAGTGAGGCTGCTGCCTACAACTTAGATATCATTGTAAACAATAGTGGTATCACAGATCTTACCGGTATTGAAGCATTTACAAGCATTAATACATTAATCTGCAGTGGAAACCAAATCAGCAGTTTAAACCTGCGGTCGAACACCGCATTGACTCAATTGAATTGCCAGTTAAATCCGCTTACTACATTAGATTTATCTGCTAATCCACTGCTTACCTACATTGCAGCTGGTGGAACGCAATTAAGTACACTGGATGTGAGCCAACAAACCGGTCTTACTACTTTATATCTTGGTGGTACACCAGTCAGCAGTCTGAATCTTTCTAACAATACGGCGTTAACAGATTTGGACATTGCGAGCACCCAAATTTCCAGCATCAATTTATCAGCCAATACCAACTTGATAACATTGTTTGCTTATACCTGCCAGCTTACTTCGATCGATCTGTCAAGCAATAGTGCTTTAAGAACAGTGCAGTTGAGCAACAATGCGCTTACTTCATTGAATTTAGCTAATGGAAACAATGCCAACATTACCGATTTTCAAGCCGATAACAATCCGGCTTTAACCTGCATCCAGGTGGATAATGTTACAGCTGCAAACGGATATGCAGGCTGGCTGAAAGATGCAGGAGCAACTTATAGTTCTAATTGTTCGGCTTCTCTTACCATTACCTGTGCCGGCAACTTTACAGTTTGCCAGGATAATATAAACGGTGCATGCAACATTGGATTAATACCGCCAACTCCTATTCAATTAAACCCTTCCTTCACAGACAGAAATGTAACTTTTACCAATGTAAGTTTAAATGGAGGTGGTAATTCTGCTGTAGTGGCACCGGGTTCATTGTTTTCTTTAAATTATGACATTGCTGCTAATTTTAATATTGGTACGGTGTTTTGCCCCGGCTGTATTTACCAGGGTTATATAGGAATTGGAGGCACTTTTCAAACCCTTCAATGCGAACCATCAATTAATCCCGGATATACTAACACCTACAGCGGAGTAAATATTACGGCACCATCAACTCCGGGTGTTTATTATTTGACCTATGAATATACATTAGATTTCTCCTGTCAGCCAATACGTTTTAGTAACAGCCCGGCTTCTGCGATTGCTGTATTAGTGGTAGGGCCTCCATTCCCTGTTGTGGTTGGCGGTTCAGGAAATGTGATCGTAACTAACGATGCACCATCTTGTTTACCTATTGGAACCACCACCGTAACATGGACGGCAACTGATGCATCGAACAATACCGCCACCTGCTCCCAAAATATTACAGTAACTCCGGGTACGCTTTATTATCGTGACAGGGATAATGATGGATTTGGTAATCCGGATTATGCTGTTTACAACTGCTCACAGCCTGCAGGATATTTATTAGATAATACGGATTGTAACGACGATAACGCAGGCATCAATCCCGATGCGGTTGAAATACCCAATAACGCAATTGATGAAGATTGCAATGGAAGCGATGCAAGCACCACTGTTGCCGCTGCATTAAATTTTGATGGATTTGATGATAAAGTATTGGTAACTAACGGTGCCGACCTTTCCAATAAATCATTCACCATAGAAATGTGGCTTAAACAGAATGGTAATTCCAATTATGCTATAGCATTTTCGCAAGGCGGAAGTATTTTGCCTAATCAAACACTTCATATTGGATTTTCGCCAGGAGGCTCAAACTTTCTTTTCAATTTTTATGCTAATGATTTGGGAGCTCCTATAACACCGGATTTTAACTGGCACCATTGGGCCTGTACATTCGACAATGTAACTAAAGTAAGGAAGATTTACAGAGATGGGGTTTTGATAGCTACTGATACTTCTCCTTCTACATTCCTGGGTAGCGGAAATTCAGATTTCTATATTGGTGATAATGCATACGGAACTAACAACTTTGATGGTAACATCGATGAACTTAGGGTATGGAACACCGTGAGAACACAAAATGAAATCCAGGCTAGGTTGGATTGCGAAATTCAGGCTCAAGCCGGATTGCTGGCTGTATATCACTTTAACCAGGGTATTGCCGCCGGAAACAATCAGACTGAAACCAGTTTAACTGATGGAAGTGGTAATAACAAAAATGGGGCACTGAATAACTTTGCTTTAACCGGTAATGTTTCAAACTGGATTGAACCCGGTGCCGTAGTTAGCGGTACTGTTTGTTGTGAGCTTAAACTCACCACTTCATCAAGTGATACATTAATTATATGTTCAGAAACCAATGTACTTACCGGTAGCGTAAATCTCATTGTTTCAAATGGCTTGGCTCCATATACCTATGGCGGAAGTGATACCACTAATCTGATTCCAGGCGATTATTTCTATTCTGTAACCGATGCCAATGGCTGTTCAGCACAGGCTGCGCTTAATGTAATTCTAAGCAACTGTATCATTCCTTACTACGAACCTCCGGTAAATGATACCATACAAACACTTATTGGTTCTGAATTGACGCAATTGAACACTAATCCCGGTTCCCTGGCAGATACCACAGCATCCAATAATATTTTCCTGATTAACGACAATACAGAAGAAGTATTGATTGAAGTGATTTCCAATATCGGTCAGTACAACACCCTGTTGACCTTATTGCAAACACCAGCATATGGCATGCATAATTTTATCGATAATGGAGATTCCACTTTAATCATAACCGGGTTTATACCGATTGATAATTTATTGAAATTAAATTTACTTCCTGATCTTATTAACTATGTAAGGCCCTATTACACACCCGTCGCTTCTACCAACACTGGTTTAACCATAACGCAGGGAGACAAGGCAATGGCGGGAGATAAAGCCAAACAAGCCTGGAAGCTTTCCGGAAAGGGTATTAAGATTGGCGTAATGTCGGATAGTTACAATACCAAGTTTGGCAATCCTGCACAAACAGATATCATTAATGGAGATCTGCCGGGAGCAGGCAATGCCAATTATAATAAACCTGTAATTCTTTCTGCAGAATTTCCTTACGGTAAAGCAACAGATGAAGGAAGGGCGATGTTGCAGATAGTTCACGACGTGGCTCCAGATGCCGAATTGGTTTTCCGTTCAGGTTTTGTAAGCGCAGGTCACTTTGCCGACGGAATCAAATCTTTGCGCGATTCAGGTTGCAATATCATTGTGGATGATATCACCTATTTAACTGAGCCTTTCTTTACTGATGGTGTTGTTGCAAAAGCAGTAGAAGATGTTACAGCATCAGGTGTAAGTTATTTCACTTCCGCTGGTAACTTTGGTGTTAAATCTTACGAGGGCATATTCAATCCAACTGCTGCTCCACCCAATTTTATAGGTACGGCTCATAATTTTGGCGGATCCGTTTTCCAAAGTGTAAGTTTACTGAAAGGCACTTACACTATCGCTTTGCAATGGGATGATCCTTTCTATTCTATTGGCGAGAGTGCCGGTGCTCAAAATGACCTGGATATTTACCTGGCCGATCAGTTCGGCAATAAATTGTTTGGATTCAACAGGAATAATTTTGAAGGAGATCCATTGGAGATTTTGCCTTTTGTAGTGAAATCTACCATTAATGCAAAAATCATTATTACCCGTAAATCCGGTAATGGAAATGTGAAGTTCAAATATGTGATCTTCCGTGGAGATGGTACCATACTAAATTATAACCAGGGAAATGGTACAATTATCGGGCAAGCCAATGCAGCCAGTGCAATTGCCGTGGGTGCTGCACTGTATACCAATACGCCAGCATACGGAGTAAATCCTCCAACCGTTGCTTCATTCTCCTCACGTGGTGGTAATGAAGTAGATGGTGTGAACCGTAATAAGCCAGATCTTGTAGCACCAAACGGCGTAAATACTACAGTTGATTTTGGTGGAGTGAATATAGATAATGATCAATTCCCGAATTTCTTTGGTACTTCCGCCGCCGCACCACATGCCGCAGCAGTAGCAGCATTGGTTCAGGAAGCCAGGAAAAAATATTTCGATAACGTGCCATTCACAGCAGCTGAAATGAAAACGGCATTACAATCAACAGCTATTGATATGAGCACACCTGGTTATGATGTGAATACGGGTGCAGGATTCATACAAGCCGATGATGCCTTACAAAGTTTCTCAAATCCTTTCCCTCAGGTTATTTCAATGAGATTGCAGGATTCAGCAATAACGCCCGGAACCAATCCGGTTACTGTTGTGATCAATGGAGAATATTTTGCCAGCAACGCTTCAGTGATTTTCCAATATGATACCATACCTGCAGTGGTAGTTAATGGTAACCAGCTTACTGCCAACATCCCTTCATTCATTGGTAATCCACCATTGACAGTGTACAATCCGCCACTAACCAATAGTGCGCTGGATGGAGGTACCAGTGATTCTTTGTACTTCTTCGGAAGCATTCCTCAAAATGTAAAAGTGATCGTAAATAATGCTACGAAACGTTTTGGAGAAAAAAATCCTCCTTATACTTTTGAAGTTACCATCAACGACCAACCGATGAATACAACAGGCTTGACGCTGAATAGCCTTGGTTTGACCAATGTTACCTTCAGCACTTCAGCAAATACCTTTAGTAATATCGGATTGTATTTCCGCCGTGCAAGTTCAAGCGTAACTGATTTGAGTTTGCCTGCGTCGCAAGCCTTAGCTGCATTATACAATTATCAATTTGTTGATGGCGTATTAACCATCAATCGTATGCCCATCACCATCACACCACGTGACACCACTTTGATTTATGGTGAGAAAATCGCAGGACGGGCAATGAAATTCAATTACGATTACGATGCTACAAATATCGCTGTGAGCGACAGGGCAGCCTTCCTGGATTCCTTGAAAGACAATCATCAGGCAACCATCTCTAATACCTTGATTTTGGTAGATGCCCGTCAGGCTGTAAACGGAGTTACTTTAACTGCTGCCGATTTTGTAAACATGAGTTTCATGGCTACCGGAAAAGCAGCTACTAACGCCCGTCAGGCTGTAAATGCAAGGCAGGCGGTAAATGGAATTGTTTACGACACCATTACGGTAGTGCCAGTTGCACCAGAATCGGTATTTGAATATCAAGTTGATTCGGCTAATGCGGTGTTACGAAATGCGCGTCAGGCCGTAAATGCCCGCCAGGCGGTAAACAGTAAAGCGGCCATCAATGCCCGTCAGGCAGTGAATGGTTCGGCCACGGTGAATGCCCGTCAGGCTGTAAATGCCCGTCAGGCAGTGAATGCACGCCAGGCTGTAAACAGCAGCAGCTTCAATACCGAAACCAACGAAAATACCTTGCTCATCGTAGATTCACTGGATGTGTTTGGTCCGGATGCCGATTCTCTTTCCGGTTACCAATCATTGAACATGATATCCGGCTACACGGTAGGGAACTGGCTAATTGGTCCCGGGGTACTGATATCTGAAAATTTTGATATCAATTATGGCTTAGGAAATTTAACCATCCTTCCTGCTACTCTTACCGTTAAAGCGAATGATACTTCCATAACCTGTACCGGGGTGCAGCCTGTATATCGTAGTATCAATACTTTTTATAAATATGACGATGCTGATAGTGTTTCTATTGCTAGTGGTCCGGATTATACTATCTTGAATAACCTGAATGCAAATATGGGTAGCGGAATTTTGCCCGGAGGTAGTTACCAATTAGTTCCATCAAATGTTGTATTCACTGATTCTATTCCGAATTACAATATTGTATATGAAAATGGTACTTTAACGGTTGCTGCTTCCCCGGCTTCACCGGTAGCAGCGGCTGGAGGCCCGATATCATTCTGTGAAGGCGGTTCAGTTACACTGAGTTCAAATGCAGCAGCAGGTAACCAATGGTATTTGAATGAATCACCCATCATTGGCCAAACAGGAACTACATTGCTGGTTAATGCTTCCGGCAGTTATACGGTAGTTTCAACCAGTTTAGCAGGTTGCCCAAGCGCAACATCTAACGCGATAGTGGTAACTGTAAATCCATTGGCAGCCAATCCAACAACTACAGTAACCCAACCTACTTGTTCAGTAGCAACGGGAACTATTACAGTAACTTTTCCATTAGGAGCCGGTAACTCGTATACTTTAGATGGAACAACAACCATAACATGGCCTGCAGTGAATTTCTCATCTGTAGCCCCGGGCGTCCATATAATCAGTTTATCTAACAGTTTTGGTTGTTTCTCACCTGCAACAACAAGTGTAACGGTTAATCCACAACCATTCACACCAGCAGCTCCTGTGGTAACGGGCTTAACGAATGTTTGTCCGTTTGTTGGAACGCCTACTACGTTAACCTATACAGCAACATCAGCAGGAGCAACCGGTTACAACTGGTTATTGCCACCGAATGTAACGCTGGTATCGGGTGCAGGTACTTCAACGATTACCGTAACGTTTGCACCAGGCTTC
>Ga0164292_10000049_pt1 | contig 76104 bp, 114 predicted proteins | sample GEODES117metaG_FD_111486 | JGI IMG/M metagenome (GOLD analysis project Ga0164292, IMG submission 111486) | Eutrophic lake water microbial communities from Lake Mendota, Wisconsin, USA - GEODES117 metaG | ecosystem: Environmental > Aquatic > Freshwater > Lake | place: USA: Lake Mendota... | reverse complement strand
GATCATATCCCAACATTTAGTGTTGCTCTAGCGGACAAGTATGTTCCTAAAATCGTAGACTGGAAGGATGGATGGTATGTTAGCAGGAAGATCGACGGTGCTAGATGTATTGCTATTGTTGATAGTAATGGCAATACTACCTTTTATTCCCGCACGGGAAAAATCTTTGATACTCTTGATATTGTTAGCGGTGGGATTAAAGCTTTGGGACTTACTAATGTAGTTCTTGATGGAGAGCTTTGTCTGGTTGATGAAGAGGGTAACGAGGATTTTCAAGGAGTAATGAAGGAACTTCGCAAGAAGGATCATACTATTCCCAATCCTTCCTATAAAATTTTTGATATGATTACTCATGATGAGTTTTATAGCCAGAAGGGAGAGAAAAATCGACCATTTAGTATCAGGCTCAAGAATCTTACAGAGATTATGAAGAAGAACGAATGTCCATGCTTGACACTTCTGGAGCAATCCTTGATTAAGGATGAAAACCATTTCCAAGAATTTGTCAAAGAATCTACTGAGAATGGCTGGGAGGGGCTTATGCTTCGATCAGATGCTCCATATAAAGGAAAGCGATCCAAAGACCTACTCAAATATAAGTCATTCTTTGATGATGAATATGAGGTTCTAGATACTGAAATGGGGCCATTCCGTTATGTTAAGGATGGTGCAGAATGTGAGGAAACTATGTTGAGTTGTGTTATGATTCAGCATAAGGGACATACTGTACGAGTTGGGTCTGGTTTTAGTATCGAACAAAGACAAGAGTTTTATAAGAACCCTAAGAAGATTCTTGGCAAGATTATTTTGGTACAATATTTTGAGGAGACAGAGAACGAAAAAGGCGGTATCTCTTTGAGGTTTCCTACATTTAAATACCTATATGGAGATTCTAGAGATACCTAATCTTCTTCAAAAAACTGGGAACAATTTGGGACATTTGGTGTAACTATGAGTAGGAGAAAACCAAATGAAAAAGAATAAAATCTGCTCTTCTTGTAAAGTAGAACATAATGAATGGAAAAAAGGAACATGGTGCAAAAATTGCAATAAAAAATGTCAGCAAGAATGGTACAAAAAGAATAAAGCCAATGTATTAGATAGGGTTACTAATAATTACATTCAAAATAAAGACTCTAAGCTAGAATATGCTAAAAAATATAGAGAAGAAAATAAGGACAAGGTACAAGAATATTTTGACAAGCATAAAAAAAAGATATATCAACAAAGAGCAAAAAGAGAGAAAGCAAGAAGAAAACAGGACGTGTCTTTTAAAATAGCCTATAATTTAAGGACTAGATTAAGAACAGCCATCAAGAATAATAAAAAAACGACAACGACCTTAGATTATTTAGGATGCACAATAAGTGAGTTAAAAATTCATCTAGAAACTAAATTCACAATTGGAATGAGTTGGGACAATTATGGAAAATGGCATATAGATCATATATTACCATGTTCATCATTTGATATGTCCAAAGAGTCAGAACAAAAAAAATGTTTTCACTATACAAATTTACAACCATTGTGGGCAATAGACAACATCAAGAAAAGTAATAAGATTCTTCATGGAGAAGAAAGAGACATATAGAATTATGCCACCAGCATGGAAAGAGCTAGGTTTTAGAAGTTATGATGCCTATATAAAATCTAGACTATGGTGGAATATTAGGCAATTAGTCTTAGAAAGAGATGGTAAATGTTGTCAAGTATGTGGCACTCCTTCTAAAACAGTTCATCATATTGATTACACAAAAATTATCATGCTGGGTCAGGGAGATCAGCATGAATTAATTACATTGTGTGAACCATGCCATAATTTTGTTGAGCAAGACAAGCATATTGGTAAAAAGAAAAGCTTGTTAAATAAATTATTTTGTCAAAATAGCAAAAATACTTTAGATGAATGGCAAATTTGGGCTCAAGCATTTAATAGTGATATTCAATATAATTCAGAAAGACTATTTGAGCATAACCATATCAAGAGAAAGAAACATAAGAATAAAAACAAAAAGAAACCTATCTCTACTAATGCTAATAAACCAGAAGTAATAAATACAACATCGAAAAAAGAAGAATCGTCTTTAGATGTTATAAAAAATGAAATTGATAACTATATAAAGCAACATAAAAAGAAAAAAAAGCCTAAAGCTGTTGACAATAAAGATATTAGCAATTATTTTAAAAACAAAGATCAATCATGGATTAATTCTAAAGTAAAATACTATAATAATCTTAGTGAAGATGAAATTAAAAAACAACTACGTCAAGCTTTTCCATATTTTATAAATCTTCTATTGAATCATCCTAATGCTAGTGAAAAACTTAAAAGTTGCATAAGGCCACATTTCCAAAAAAATAAACCGAAAGAAACTTTTCAACAAAAAAGAATAAGACTAGAAGAACAATACCAAAAACAAAAAGCTAAAAAGAAAACTAAGCTATCTGGTAAACTGCCAGCATGGACTACTAATCATAAAACCATTATACCTAAACAAGAAAATCCATTGATGAAATATGTGAAGGAAGTAAAGGATAAAACCGATTGACCAATTTCCAGTAATGGTGTATTTAATTATCTCGCCTTACTGGAGATATTAAATGATCAAAGTTGTTCTTCGCTCTCTGATATATCCGTGGTTTATTCTATTCGTAGGATTTTCTATAGGTTTTATTTGTAATTCAGAATGGTTTGGCTACAAATATGTTCTTGTAGAAAGATCAGTACGAAATATATTTTTTCCAATAAAGTATGATGAAAGGATAGAAGAATGGGTTAAATCTAATGGACGATTAAGATTATGGGCAAGCCTAGACTGTCCAAAAGATTTTGAAATTATTCATGAGTTTGTAAAAGGAGAAGAGCATTATTGGGCTGTTTATAAGATCAAAGACAAAAACGGAAAAGAAATTAAAGATATTGGCAGTGTTAGAGTGAAATGGAAAACATGGGAATACTACTATAAATTAGATGAGATTTTAGATAAGTCTGGCGTTACGAAATTGGATTGATTCAAGAAACGGGGCTTGACAAGACGATAGGACTAGTGTAGAATGTGAGCATACACTTTGGAACCAACCTTTGAGGACATTATGACAGAGATTGTTGTTGAGAAAAAGCCGATTGTTATGAGTACCAGCAAGGCCGATGAGTTTTTCAAGAATTTTCCGAAGGATAAGGTAGTTGCCTATAAAGACTATTGGGAGAGTGTTCGCCCCAAGACTGACGAAGATATTTTCCGTCGCTATCTCTTTGCCTATTGTTCAGTGCATACCACTTGGCAGGGTAATGTCAAGGGATACAATGCTATCAAGAATTTTAGCGAATGGGTAGATAGTAAAGAAATTCTTTTGACAAAACTCCACAAGAGTGGTGTTGGGTTGCACAATAATCGCACCGCTTATATCTGGGATTTTAGCACCAAGTTTTGGGCTAATCCTAAAGATTTTTATCTGACCACAAAGAAGTATCATGTTAAGAAACGTGATAGTATCCTCAATAAGATTAGCGGAATTGGTCTGGCTAAGATTAGCTTTGCTCTTGAGATGATTCATCCTAATGAGGCTAGGGTACTCTGCGGAGATATTCATCAACTGAGGCTTTACGATGTTGAGGCTCTGAAGTATAATAAGAGCAAGATTGGTTCACAAATCTATAAGAAGATGGAGCGGCATTGGATGGTTAACTGTGGTAAATTGAAAGTCCCATCCTATGTAGCAAGGTCGATCTATTGGGATGATCTTCAAAAGAAAGAAGATAGTCGCTACTGGAGTTATGTACTAGAATCATGAGTCCAATGAGATTTCCTAGAGTTGCTATTATGAGAGATAATGAGATAATAGAGTATGGTTATCTGAATAAAGACATGCCTCAAGGAGATGGTTCTTATTTGTATGAAATTTATGGGGATTCATCAACACTATATATTGTAAAAGAGAACGAATTTTTGTATGTAGGAGAAAATGATGAGCCAAAATGGTAAAGGGTCTAAAAGAAGAGTCAGTCTAGTTTCTCAAGATACTTGGGACAAAAACTACGAAAGAATTTTTAGAAAGAAGAAACATGGGAAGCGTAACCAATCTAAAAGAAAATAAGACACTATTCATTCCGTGTTCTTGTAAGAGTGAGATATTGGTAATAGAATATGACCATGAAATTGAGTTGGCAGATTTGGCTATATTTGAGCATTATACAAACTATAGTAATAAGATGTCATTATGGCAGAGACTAAGGTACTGTTTTCAAGTTTTAGCATATAAAAAGCCCTATGCTGATCAGATGGTGTTAGACAAAAAACAACTCAAAGATTTACAAAAATTCTTAAATGGACTTAACCTGTAAGGTGTATAATATAAGGTTGTCAAACTCATATCAAGGAGGCTAATCATGGTTGTCAGAACAGCAACAGAATATATGAACGATCAATTAGCTAATAGAGTTAAATCTCTTCAGAAAGCTTTAAATCAAGCTGAAAAAATAATGAATACCCTTGAGAAAGAAAATCAAAGACTAAAAGACGTTCTTGCTAACCTAACGTCAGAAAATAATCAAGGTTATATACTCGATAGTGAGGCTTTTAATGAGCCAGTGCTTACAGTCTAAGAACAAAAACAAAAGAATAATAACACAAATTGGGGAATATGAATATTTGGTTGAGGGAGAAAGCGATTGGGCGAAATTTGGATGTCAATCAGATATCTCAATAATAACTTCTGCTAACTTAGACGGCGGGCCATTCTTGTTAGTTGGTGATTCATTCTTGGGTAAAGGAAGAATATCATCAATACAGAATATTGACAGTGGGCGGGATGGGTATATAATAATTAAGGTTACTCTATACTCACCAAAGGAAACATCATGATTTCAGAACTCATTCCCGTTATCGGTTATCATCAAGCAATGTTAATGTCTGGCTATTCAGAATATCAGATTCAACAAATTATTAAAGGATCTACTTATGAACCAATTTCACAAGAGTAATAAGAATAGAGTTTTCTTTGGTGTTTGTGGAGGACTAGCAGAAAGTCTAGGGTTAGATGTTTCTGTAGTTAGGCTGGGATTTGTTGCTGGTGCGATTTTCACCGGAAGTATTCTTTTCTGGGCATATTTACTAATGGCTCTGGTTCTTCCAACAGAGGATTAATTTAATGGATAAGATAGTTGATGGTCAGAAAGTATTTTTTACTGCTGATCTTCACCTGGGACATAGGAATATTATAGGATATTGTAATCGTCCATTTTCTACTGGTGGAGAGATGGACGCTAAAATTATTTCTTCTATAAACGAAACAGTTGGACAAAACGATATTCTTTATATTATAGGAGATTTCTGTCATAAGGGTGGAACTGCTCTCTCATATAGAGAAAGAATAGTTTGTGAGAATGTTCACATTATTCTTGGTAATCATGATGAACCAACTAAGTTTACTAGTGGATTTTCTAGTGTGTCTGATCAGAAAATGATTCTGTATGTTAATCAAAAGATATTTATGTGTCATTATCCTATGAGAAGTTGGTCTGGTAGCTATAGGAAAAGTTGGATGCTTTATGGTCATGTTCATGGCAGACTGCATCGTGAGGACGTTGCTTCTGGAACGCTCACTCTTGATGTAGGGGTCGATAATAAAAGAGATGGGGTGGAGTTTGGTACTCCTTGGAGCTTTAAAGACGTTCAACAGCAATTTCTGGCGAGAACGAAAAAAATTTCAAGGTCGCCCATTGACAGTGACGATACTATGTTGTACAATCGAAGGAACAACGCAAGGTAAGATCAGTCGCTTGACTGAGCCTTGGTTGTAGATTGGTTAAGAATTTGGAGGTTGATTATGGCTGAAGTTACTACTACTGAGAAGCAGAGTCGTGTTCGTTGCAGTGATGACCAGTTCCTTGAGGCAGTTTTTTCCAGCAAGACCTATGCTGAGATTGCCAGTAAGACTGGTCAGAAGGTTGCTAGTACGATGGCTCGTTATGCTCGTACAAAGGCCGCTCTGGCTAAGAAGGGCATTGAACTGCCAGCGATGGAGCGAGCAAAGCCCACAAAGACTGTGGATAATGTCGAGGCTATGGCTGAGACTGTTCGCCGTCTAAAGGCTGCTCATTCTAACGGCTGAGTCTTAGTGTAAACCAAATGCTTCCAACTACATCCCTCATAAATATTGGTAGAGACACATAGACAAACATCTAACCAATCGTTATGATATGTAGCTTGGAAGTATACGGGAGCGTAGTCCAACGGCAGAGACAATGGACTTATACAATTTGAGTGCTTAAAGAGAAATCTTTGATGTAGAACCTGTCAAATTCGGTGGAGGCTTAACTGCTAATACCGAGCCAAGCTTAATAGAAATATTATGAAGGTGTAGAGACTTGACGGCAGGAACCTAAAACGAAAGTTATGGTTAAGATAAAGTCCAGACCACAAACAGAAATGGTAGTGAAAACTATAGTGGCAAGAAAATCCATCCAGTGTGAGTTCGATTCTCACCGCTCCTACTTAATCCTTTTTAAATGAGTTTACTCTTATGACATTCGACCACTGGATAAATGAAGTTGAAGGATATAGCGTCAGACACGAAAGAGCTATAAGCGACATAAGAAATTGTGTTGCAAAAGGAAAGACTGACGATATAATCAAATGGTTGATGGCAGCGTATGCTATGGGCCATGAACAAGGTTATGATGTTGGATATTATGATGCTAATGAAGAATGTCAAGAAAAGTTTGATGAATATCGAATAAGAGATGACTTTTAATTTATGACATATAATCTATACAATCTAACTAAAGAAGAAATTAAGATAGCAATTATTCAATATATTGTTGAGAACAAAAAGATTTCTACTAGTTCAGAAGTTTCCATAATGGAGAATAAGTATGATATTAGATTCATCGTTGAAGATACTTATCAGAAGGACAGTTTGACAGGCTTCTATAAGCCTGAATTTAAGGGAGCAGAAATTACTGTCTTAGAATGAACGGATCTTTTAGTCTACCAAAAGCCAAGAATGGTTGTGATGTTATTCCAAGACTTGGCGAACTCTTCTTATACCAGTATGATAGCATTGCTGAGTTGTGGGATACAAGAATTGGAGATGGCAAAACACCAGCAAAAGACCTGCCTCGTTTAGCTAACCATGATATATACGAAAGAGTAGCTAAATTAGAAAGAGAAATAGAACAGCTAAAGAATGATCGAAGAATATGAAAATTGGGAAGATGGAATAAGAAGGACATTTATAGAACTAGCAACTTATATGGAAAAACACGCTAATCCTCTTGAGAGTATTATTGATTTTGCTTGGGCTTCTGGGGCTGATCTTTTCTTTGTGCAAAATGCCAAAGATGAATTGAAAAAACTAAAAGAGAAAAATAAAGAATGGGCTGAAGAAGTCTATAGAGCTAATGAATTTGCTGTTGAACAGACAAACGAATACTTGGAAGTGTCTCAGCAGATGCAGTCTTTAAAAGATTCTCTTGATAAGCCTGTTGCTTGGGCCAGAATTAATGGTCGTGGTGATTTGTTTGATTTAAGAACTCAAAACAACCCTTATGTTGATCAAAATACTGTAATTCCTCTTTATAGGAAAAATGATGGGTAATACTCTTTGTAATGGTAGGATTAAGAATAATAATCCCAAATCTCCCATAGAATATTTTTTACTGGTTACTGTAAGAGAATATAGTGATTATGAGGGAGGTACTTATATAGATGAAATCAGAACATCTGCGGAATTTTTAGAAAAAGAAAAGGATGCTTATGATGACCCCTTTTATCAAATATATGGATCAGTACCAGTTGATAGTGATGGTCTACCGGGAACTGTTTTTCTTGGAGAGTTTCATTCTATAGATAAGGCAAAAGCTTTTCTATATAATATAACTGGTGAAATTCCTCAAGTTATCTCTTATTAATATGGTAAGTACAAAATATAAAGTTGATTTATCTGACTACTATAGTGAAAACGGTGGTTATTGTACTTTGTTTAAAGTCTCTAATGAACCATCTTTAGGATTCAAAGAATTTATTTCTAAGTCTAGAGCATCATACGCCAGACAAATTCAGTCCAAATTAAGTAGTTATGATCTTGCTCCCAAGGTCTGTTCTGAATTGTGCAAAATGAGGTACGAGCCTTTCTTTCCTCATAAAATAAGTGGTTGGGGATATGTTACTGAACTGGCTAAAGAAAGTAGCGAAAAAACTAAGCTATGGAAAATACAAGAATTAGTAGAATCTATATATGACAAAACAAAGTTAAAATTTTGGGACTGTCACACAAAAAATATTGGTTATATTATAAGAGACGGTAAAGCTAAATTGGTTTGCATCGACACGGGTAAAGAAACCTGGGATGGTTATGCTAATTATTTTGGAAATTCTGATCCCGGCCCAAAATGTTCATATTGTTTAAAATACCAATGTAAGTGTGAAGGAATTTAAAATGCCATATATCAAAGAACAAGATAGAAAAATACTAGATAATCATATAGATAGTTTAATTTTTGTATTTAAATGCTCCTTAGAGGGAGAAATTTGCCAACAACAAAACTTGACAGACAATCAAACAATGATGCTTTTAGGTAAAATTAACTATTGTTTTTCTCGAATATTAGGTGGGATTATGGGAGACATTTCATACTCCAAGATTGCTATGATTACTGGTGTATTAGAGAATATTAAGCAAGAATTTTATCGTCGTGCAGCAAGCTCATACGAAGATAAGAAGATTATTGAAAATGGAGATATTAAAGAATATAAACGTCTATAATAGGTAACTACTTATGTCAAGAGATATTGAGAATATTAACAAAGAGATAATCAAAGCTAATAAAGAGATACATCAAATAGAAGACAATCTTTCAAAAGATATTAGCGAGTTAAAGAAACTTATCAAAAATCTAGACAAAAAAGTAGATCTTGTTCTTAATAAAATTCAAGAATTTGAAGTTGTTATGGACGCAATTGAATTAATGGAGGAACAAATAGACGAAGAAGAAGAAGAAGATGAATATAATACAGAATGGAATCCTTATGAAGATGAGGATTTTGATCCAGGCGATTATGATAATGAAGATAACTAATGGCTAGTTTAGCTCTACTAGTAACAATTATTTTTTTATCTGTGCTAATTATAGGGCCAATGAGTTATCTTTTGTCATTATTTGATTGGATGCCAAAGTTTGTTGTATGGATTATGGGACTTCTTTGCATACTTGTCGGAGGGATGACATTCACTTTGCCAGTGCCATTTTTAAAAGTTTTGGGTCTGATAGACATAGCTATCGGTTTTAAAATAATCTCAGACAGACAACAAAAGAAAAGTGATGCTTGACAAGATGGTTTGCCGATGGTATACTTGAGCCATCACAGGAACGATAACACTTTTGGAGAATACAGATGAAGTTGGCAGATAGGACGATTGAGACTCACAGCGTTGGAGTTGCAAGCAGGAATCAGTTCAATATTGCTCAGACGAGCAAAATGTTTAAAATCCTTTCAGACTCTCTTTACTCTGATAAGGTTATGGCTGCGATTCGTGAGCTTTCTACTAATGCTTATGATAGTCATATCTCTGCCGGGAATAAGAATCCCTTTAAGGTGACTTTGCCTACCGCTGCCAATCCTACCTTCGTAGTCAGAGATTATGGCACTGGTCTTAGTCAGGCCGATATGGAGGACTTGTATACAACTTATGGTGCGTCCAACAAGAATGATAGTAATGATTTTGTTGGTTGTCTTGGTCTAGGGTCTAAGAGTCCCTTCGCGTATACCAAGAGTTTCACCACGGCATCATATTACAACGGTAAGAAGTATACCTATATTGCTGCGATTGACGAGAGCGGAGTGCCTACTCTGAATCTTTTCAATACTTCAGATACGTCTGAGCCTAATGGTCTTGAAATTAGTTTCGCTGTTAAGCAGCATGATTTCCAAGAGTTTACCGACAAGGCTAAGAGAATCTTCCACTATTTCCGCATGAAACCCATCCTTGAAGGTGGTATCGGAAATAATCTGCAAGATCATAAGTATAGTAATACCAACATCATCATTAGTGGTGAAGGTTGGAGGGTATGCCGACTTAATAATGATAATAGTTATTTCCCTAATGGTTATCATCGAATTGATAGTGGTATCGTAGCTATCATGGGCAATATCGCTTATCCTGTTCAGACCGCACAGATTGTTGGTCAAGAGAAGGATGAGATGCCCGATCATATTCAGAAGTGGAATAGGGCTTTCCAGAAAGCAGATATTGATTCTTGGAAGAGTTTCGTTGGAGAGATTCTGAACTCCGGCCTTTATCTTGAGCTTGATTTTGGTATCGGTGAACTGGAAATGGATGTTAGCCGTGAAGGTTTGCAGTATACTAAAGATGTTATCAAGACACTGCGTAAAAAGACTCAAGAAATTTACATGGAGATGAAGGAAGAATTCTCCAAGAAAATTCAAGCTGCCCAAAACAAGGTAGAAGCAATTACTTCATACTATGCTATGAATGAATTGGCTGGCGGCTGGGGTGTTGGTGCTACTTGGACTGATCCCAAGGGTAAAGATCATCCTATCAACTCTGGCAATGACTTGGAATATAAAATTCCTGCCGGTAAGAGTCTGTACGTTTTTAATTACAAGACTGCTGGCTATCGTTCTCGCCGCCAAGTTGCTCTGACAGACAGAATCCATCATGAAACTCTTACTGGTAAAGGTTCCTATTACTGGAATAATCAGAAAAAGAAGGGAACGATGGCTTTCTTTGTCTGCGACGTTGCTAGTGAAGAAAGTGCCAAGAAAATTCTTACAAGATATTGTAATGCAAACGATTGCTTTGCTTATCTGATGATCGACACTAAGGATCATACAAAAAGCGGAGAAGGTTTTGATCAACTGATCGAAGATGTTGGGGCTGGAAATCTGCTCAAGGTTTCAGACTATAAACATCTGACACAAAGTTCTGGCCCAAGAAAGTCTTACAATAGAAATTCTAATGGTAGTGTTAGTGATCAAGATGTATTCTTTATCCACGGTTATGATAAGGACAGTAAGCAGATTACTAATCCTTATAATGATGCTACTTGTCTCAGAATTCTTTCAGAAGAACAACTAGAGGATTTTCTGGAACAGGATGAGATTGTGTATGTTCCTATGCTTCGTTATAAGACTGAGCCTGAGTCTGGTTATCCTGAGATTAATGACATCGCTATTACTCTTAGTGATGATAAACTCAAGAGTATAGTCAAGGACTTGGTTGGAGATAGTAAGGTTTATGCTATCAAAACAGCTTTTGCTAAAAAGCTTGAGAAAGACGGATATAATCTTGTTAACTTCAATGATTTCTTGAAGCGTCAACTTAAAGTTGTTGCTAACAAGCACTTTAAGAATCTTGCTTCTATCAACAAGCTTGTTGAATATTGCAAGAAAGATTTTGCAACTGAAGAAAAGACTACTGGCGGCTATAGATATTGCCAGTATGGAACAACCGATAAGCAGTTTATGTTTCATGTTCTGAGTATCTTTGGATTGGATTATGATAAGTTTATTGGCAATAAGACTCTTGTTGATTGCTTGAACAAAACAATGCTAACAGAGTTCTTTGCTAATACTGTTCATATTCATCCTTTTAATATCACTAAGTTCAGTCAAACAGAATATCTTTCTCATATTTCTAAGCTTATGAAAGAGGCTGGGATTGAAGATGTTGATAGTAAAGAGATTCGTAATGCTAATTTGGCCTATAACACCTTGACAAACATGATTGTCACTCGTTTGTATTCTGTGACTAATCAAGACAAGGCAGAGGGTTATCTCAAGATTATTCGTGGAACTTCTACTGAAGATCTTAAGAGATGGAAAATCTCTGAAATTAGGGAGAAGATTAAGGCTGAAGTAGACAAGAATCCTATGCTGAAATATATGATGGGAACTCATCAAGTTAGCGGCAATCTGACAGACCTAAAGCCTAGTCAGAATCCTATTCTTGAAGATCGTAGTTCCTATTATGGAAAGTCTAGCAAGGATTGGATTGAGCAGATGAGTCAGGAGAATATTGACCTTTTTAAGATTCAGTTGAGTAGTTTGATCAAGTAGTCAGGAATTTCTCAAGACCCCTTGACAAGCTTGCCGATTAGTGTAAAATGACAGTATCACAGGTATCGTAACTAAAAGTATTAGGAGTTTGGATTATGGCTGTTCCGTTTATGTTTGTGGATGGTAATTTGACGCTGGTTCTTAACAACCAGAGTTATCAGGTGTTGCCGGATCATATCAACTATAAGTTGATTCTGGAAAGACTTCCTACTGCTACGGCAGAGGAACTCTTGGAAGTTGTTGATGTTCAAAAGGCTGTTGCTACTTTTAGCGATGGTCTTGTGGAGATCAAGAACGGTCAGGTTCTCTACGAGGGTGAGGAAGTTCATGGTAGTATTAGTAAGCGTATTCTGGAGTTTATGAGCAAGGGATTGCCGTTTCAGCCCCTTGTTAATTTCCTGAATAATCTCATGGAAAATCCAAGTATGCAGAGTCAGAAGGAACTGTATGATTTCTTGGAACATGAGAATTTGGCTGTAACTTCCGATGGATATTTTTTGGCCTATAAAGCTGTTCGTTCAGATTTTAAGGATAAGTATCGTGGTGTTTTCGACAATAGTGTTGGTAAGGTTTGCGAAATGACACGATCTAAAGTTGATGACGATAGAGGTAGGGGTTGTTCAAATGGACTTCATGCCGGGGCTTTAAACTATGTTGCTGGGTATGGTAGTCTTGAGAATGGAGATCGAATTGTGATCGTCAAGATTAACCCGAAAGATGTAGTCAGTGTCCCAAGTGATTGCAATTATGAAAAACTTCGTACTTGTCGATATGAAGTTGTTGCTGAATATGCAGGAGAATTACTTAAGCCTCTGTATTCGGAAAATTTTAGCTATGATGATAATGATGACGAAGATAATGATGATCACTTGACCGATGAAGATTATTGGTCTCAATTTGACGATTCTGACGAAGATGATTATGAGGACGATTTTGACGATGAAGAGGATGAGGATAATTTCTAAAAAATAAATCATGCCCTCGGAGTTTGAAAGGTGTATTAAAAGGTATACTTTCATTCTCCGGGGGTTTATGATGACTATTAAAGAAATTATCAAGGATAAGAAAAGATTCAAGCAGCATATACTTGAAGGTAAAACCTCGTATGAGTTAGCCGAATTATATGGATGTTCTAAATCATCTATTCATGAGGCTAAAAAACGACTAGGGTACTTAACTAAAAACTTAAGACCACACGATAAAACAAACAGAAAAGCATTAGGTATAACCAACTGTGAAATTTGTGATAAAAAAAGCTCAATGAAAACTTGTAGTAAATGCGCTAACAAAATCATTAAAATAGCAAAGAAAAAAATTCTAATAGAACAACTGGGCAACAGATGTGAAAAATGTGGATACAATAAGTGTCAATCGGCATTAGATTTTCATCATTTAGATCCTGCGATCAAAGAGTATGCGATAGGAGAAATTAATACAAATTTTGAAAAACTGTTACAAGAAATAAAAAAGTGTAAACTGCTTTGTAATAGATGTCATAGAGAGTTGCATTATGAACTATCTGATAGTGATAAATTTACCAAAAAAAGCGAAGTGAAAATTAATAGAACAATGGAAAGTCTCAAGAATAAATATGGAGTTAGTAAATAGTCAAGGTGGTGTTTGGAACTTGTAAGATAGTACCTATATAGTTTTTACTATCCTACAATAACGGTTCGATTCCGTTACCATCTTTTACGATATTGCTTTTGATGGTAGTGTTTACTATCCCAATATCAAAAATGTAGGTAGGAAGTGGAAAAAGGAAAACAAATGTTTAGCGATACTTTGGCTTTTAATCCGTTTGATAAGACTCATAGTGCTATTGGAACAAGAGATCAGATTACTTTGAGGAATAAGTTTTTTGAGTCTTTTGGTGGTCAGCAGATTTTCTGTTACAATGGTGATCCTCGCAAGAAGATCAGTAGCATGAATCATACAGATCATCTCACCACCGTTGCTATTGCAAATGATAACCAAGGTGCTGATGCTTATTTCTACGTTAATGGTGGACGTAAACAATATGCTATTAGTAGAATTCGTGCTTGTTTTGTTGATATGGATGCTGGACGAGATGATAACGGTAACTATTTTAAGCCCAGTGTCGTAATGCAGAAGAAAAGGGGATTCTTGAATTATATCAATAACTTTCCAGTAAAGCCAAGCTGGGTTGTTGATACTCGTAATGGTTATCAGTGCTATTGGATTCTAAACCCAAATACTAATAGTCCTCATAAGACTTATTGGAATGGTATTCAAAAGAAACTGGTAAATCATTTTGGTGGTGATGCCCGAGCTATCAAAATCAATCAGATTTACAGAATCCCTTATACTTGGTGGAGGAAGGGTTGGGAAGGAAAGCAACCTTATTTTACCAGTATTTTGTCTGGATCAACTGGTAATCCGATAAATATTGAACAACTTAAAGAGGCTCTTGATGGAGTTTCTGCTGTTGTTAATATTGTTGCTAATAAGACTAGCGACGAATGGTTTAAAGAATATGCCAAGGCTTATAAAAAGTCTGACATCACTGGAGTTCCAGTTGCAATTAATGTTGCTACAACTATTGCAAATCAGATGAAGTCTTTAAACCTTAACACATATACCAACAGCACAGAAGATATCAAGACAAAGTATGTCTATTCTGGTCATGGTATGTTCAACAAGGCTTATGGTGATCCTACTCCAGTATCTCCTGTTACTGAGGACGATACAGATGCTATTGAGCCGCTTCCTGTTGACGCTGGGGGCGAAGATTTAGATCTTGACGGTTCCCAGACCAAGCTTTTAAAAACGGTCGTGGAGTTCCTTAATCAAGTCTCAACACCCCTCTACTTTAGCAACAACAGGTTTCTTTCTAATGCTGCTAAAGAACTAGCGTCTAAGATTAGTGATAAATTTTGTATCGGGTGAAATATGCACGAAGATTATGAAGATGATGACTACGATGACTATGGTGATAGTCAGGACAATTTAGAGAGTCATTATAAAAAGTATTTCAAGTTTGACCCCGACGCTTGGGATGCTTGGGGAAAAATGTTATATGATACTCTAAATGAAATAGTTGAACATCCTTCAAACGTATGGTATATTGGCCCGAGCTTTCCTAAAGGTTCGTTACCTGTGAATGATTACTTCTCCAAATCAGGGAACTTCAAAAACTCCCTGTATTTGGGGAACAATCATTACAAAGAACCAATTTACAAAACAAAATATTTTATTCACAACAAATTAGATACTGAGTATAGAAATCATTTAATAGCAAACGCTGTTCACTTTTTACAACAGCCGAATTATTATGATGGTATGTTTGATATTTTAAACTGAAAGACACGGATGTTATGTTACCAGCATTATTTTTATATTTAGCGATGGCTTTTGGTTCTTTGACAGAAACTCCGTTAATAGCATACGATCTTGCAACCAACATGAGCCAAGCAAAAAGAATTGAGTGGACAAAAATGACAGATGATGCCGGTAATGTAAGATTTACTATTACCTTTTACGAAATGCCCATACTAGCAGAATTGGGATTTGAAAGAACATTTGTAGACAAACACAATAACTGTCAAACAGAACTCAAAGATAAATAATTATGACCACATATTTTAAAACACTATTTAATAGACCAGAATACAATAAAACATTCGATAGTATGTCTGACTCTATTAGAGAGATAGAAAAAAGACTTAATGAAGATAGAGTAATAGTAGAAGCAATTGTGGAAAAAGATAAAAAAACAGATAGGGTGGTCACAGTGTACAAACCAGAGTTCTCTGCTAAACTGATGTGGACAGAGATTCCAAAGTACGAAGGAGTAACCCTAGTTCAATGAAAAATGAACAATGGTTTTTTATAAATGATTTTGATGACTTTGTTGACCATTCAAGATCATTAGTTTTTAAATTTTTTGGAGCTATAAAAGAAGTAGAACACGATTCTATGGTGGCATCCATATCTGAAATGAGCAAACAAGAAATAGAGGAGATGAATGAGACACTAACCCATGATGAATCTGCTATTATAATTAAAAACCACGCAAAGAAACAGATAAATAAAAAAACAAAAGAAGTAAGATATTGTTTAACTGATAAACTTCTTCAAACTATTATAGAAGATCTGAATAATAGAATGATTAGTAATATATTAAATTCCTTGGTTAATAAAGGAATTCTTGATAGTGCGTACGATAGTGATCAAAACGATTTTATTTTTTGGGTGAAAGAAGAAGATGATACAAAATCAAACCAAAAGCCTGAAACCGATTAGTCTAGATGCTCAGTTTAAATATAAATGCACAAATACAGAGTGCGAATCAGAACATTGGCTATTTTTGAATCAAGTTCAAGTGAAGGGTTTTAAACTTGTATGTGATTGCGGGAATGTTTATAAGATACGCCAGATAGCAAATATAAAAACACAATTCTCAAAAAAGACCACAAAACCTAGAACAGAATCTAATAAGTCATCTGAAATAGTTACGAAAGAGGAGCCTGAGTATCTTAAAAAAGCATATAAAATTTTGGAAAACTATGGTTTTTCTAACAAAGAAGCTGTAGATTTGGTAAATAAAGTATACGATCTTACTAATCAGAATAATCCTTTATTGTTAGTGAAGGATGCTCTGAAAATTTTTGGAGGAATGTGAATTATGGCAAATGTTACAAGGCCGAAGAGTTTTGATGAAATCATTGGTCAGGGCGACGTTATTGAGCGTCTACGCATCTCTGCTATGGGCTGTAAAATGTCTAGCAGTGTGCTGCCTCATGTTTTAATAGACGGCCCTCCTGGGCTTGGCAAGACTACCATAGCGAGTGCTATAGCAAACGAAATGGGGGTCAGTCTTTATACTCTCAATGCTGCTAATATTCGTAGCATAAAAAATCTTTTGCCATATATTATGGGAATCTCTGCTAGGTCTGTGTTGTTTATTGACGAAATACACAGGTTGCCCAAAACAGTAGAGGAGTTTTTGTATCCTATCATGGAAGATTTTGTACTTAGTATATCATCAGAAGATGCTCCAGAAACTATTGATCTTCCAATGTTTACTCTTATCGGAGCGACTACTAGTGGGGGAAGTTTAAGTCAGCCATTTTATGACAGGTTTACAATCAAAGAACATCTTTCTTTCTATACGGATGATGATCTAGCTAAAGTAGCAAGATTGAACTCTGCTAAATTAGATCTAGAAATCTCTGATGAAGATTTGGTTGAGATAGCAAAAAGAAGCAAGGGTACTCCGAGAATTCTTAATGCTAGACTATTATGGTATAAAAACTACAAGATATGCCATACCGATCCATGTACAATTGATACCATTTTTTCTACTCAGGGTATAGATAGTAAGGGTTTGGATCTGTATGATAGGCTTTATATTGATGCTTTGAGACGAAGCAAGGGTAATCCTTTGGGTCTTAAGTCTATATCAGCAATGACTGGAATAGCTTTAGATACTATCGAGAATAGTATTGAGCCGTTTTTGGTTCGTAAGGGTTATGTTGTTCGTACCCAAAAGGGCAGAGTCATGGGTACGATATAGGAAAACTACGGGCCGATTACAACCCCATTTTTAAAATTAAGGAGCGAGCAATCGCTCCTTTTTTCTTTTATAGTATGGTGTAAATTTGGTAAGGAGGCTATCCACATGATAGATACTGCATCTCTGTTAAGTATAATATTGGTACTTTTTAATTTTGTCTCTTTTGGAATTGGTTATATTATAGGAAGATTAAACAATAGTAGTTATACAATGATTGAAAAACCAATATCAAAAAGAAACAAACAATATAATAATAATGAAAAAAGTCAAAATAAGATTATTATAGATGACAGAAAATTTGTTACAGATATAAGTGTTGATGGGATGGAGAAAAAATATAACGAATTAGGAAATACAAGATTGTCAAACGAGAATATTTCCGAGTCTGTTAATAAACTACAAAATTTAAAGAGGTGAATTATGGCTAGGGGTCTTGACGTAGGAACAAGCTATATTGTTTTATCTGAGGACAAAGGAGATAAAGTACAATACAAAGACTTTAGAGATGCCTTTTATATCATCAAGCCATCTACTCCAGTAGCAACAAAGATGATAGAAAAGGGATTGGCTGGAAAAGTCTTTATTAAAGATACAGACGGTTCTTTTATTATCCTCGGACAAGATGCTATTGAAAAAGCTATTGAGAGAAACGACACCGCTAAAAGACCAATGTACAAAGGAGTTGTTTCTGCAAAAGAGAAAGATGCGAAAAGAGTCTTAGCTTTTATATTAAAGGAAGTAGTCGGGCAATCTTCGGAGCCCCTTGAAAAGATCGTTTTTTGTGTTCCTGCTCAACCAGTAGACCAAGAAGATGAAGATTTTGATGTTGGATATCATGAAGATGTAGTCAAAACTATTTTAGATAGCTGTGGATATAACGCTAGATCAATTAATGAAGCTGAAGCTTTATGCTATGCTGAGTTAGCGGATAATGATTATACTGGTATAGCTATTAGCTGTGGTGCTGGTATGACTAATGTTTGTGTAATGCTAAATGGTGAACCCACTGTTGTATTTTCCACAACTAAATCTGGGGATTGGGTAGATAGAATGAGCGCCGTAGCCACAGGGGAACCGGATAGTGTCGTACAGGCTGAGAAAGAGGGTGGAAATTTTAATGTTGGTCAGCATAATGATAATCCTATATTAGCAGCTGTATCGTCATATTATGATCGTTTAATAGATTATACTACTAAACAATTAACAGCAGCACTAACAGATCATAAAGCTTTACCAAAGTTTAAAGACCCACTAACAATAGTCATTGCTGGTGGAACATCACAAGCTGGTGGTTATATTGAACATTTTAAGAAAAAACTATCAGAAAATAATTTTCCTTTGTCTATTAAAGAAGTTAAGCATGCCGCCGATCCGTTACATTCAGTGTCAAAAGGATGTTTAATAGCTGCGAAAGTATTGTAATAAATGACAAACAGAATGAACGGACAAAATGAGCGGAAAATACTTCCGCCATCTCCAACACCAACCAGAACACCAACAGAAACTCCAAAACCTCCAAGGATAGGGTCGGATGATGGGTGTCCTTTTATAGATAGAAATTCCCTTAGTAAAACGCCTACTAAGACACCTACTAAAACTCCAACACCAACTAGAACCCCTAAAAAAACGCCAACACCGACACCAACACTTACCCCTACAATAACTCCAAGCATTACTGTAACTAGAACAGTTACCCCAACAAGAACACCAACTAGAACACTAACAAGAACAGTAACCCCTACCGTAACTCCAAGCATAACAACAACTAGAACAAACACCCCTACTAATACAAGAACACCAACTGCAACCCCCACTAATAGTCGAACAGCTACATCGACCCCTACACTAACTCCTAGTATTACTCAGACCAATACACAGACACCAACACCTACGCAAACACCAACGCAAACACCAAGTATTACAGTAAGCCAAACCCCAACAGTTACTATCACAAGATCTGCTACTGCTACAGTAACACCCTCTATTACTCCTTCTATCACAATTACTGCTACTCCGACAAATACTCCAAGCCCATCTACTGTTACATGTTGTGAGTGGGACGGTAATACATTCTTACAGTTTGATGCTTCTTGTGGCAATTTAGTCATTCCAGTAGCCTATACAAAAACAGCAGCAAATACATGGCAAGCTAGTGGAAGTTTATCATGTGGAGATACTTTTAGTTCTACGATAACATGTGATCCAAATGCTAGATACACAGGATCAGGTTCATGTATAAATAAATGGACTTCTTCATTAACCATATCCTGTGTTACTGGTCTAATAATTACTGGAATAAAAGAAGCCTGTCAATGTAACGCTCCTCCTATTTGGAGTTTTGTTGGCAATTTTGATAATTGCAGTTGTTGCACTCCTACTCCAACAAGAACACCAACCCAAACAGTCACCAGAACGCTAACTCCAACGCCTTCATTAACAGCATCTCAGACATTAACGCCATCTCCAAGTAGAGCTACTTGCTGCGACTGGAATGGTTTGACTACATTTGTATTAAATTGTAACAATATAACCAGAACTATAAGTCTAGATTTGTTATTTACTAAAGTCATGCCAAATTATTGGACTAGTAGCGGCACATTGGCTTGTGGCGATACATACTTTATGTCAGTTACTTGTGATCCTAGTGTAGCATATACTGGTTCTAGTTCATGTGCTAATAAATGGACAGCAAGTGCTAATATTTCTTGTGTTGGAGGATTAAATATAACTGGAATATCTACTGCCTGTCAATGTAATGTTCCTCCAGTATGGGCATTTGAGGGAAATACAAGTAATTGTAATTGTTGTACTCCACCGCCTAGCCAAAGTCCGACCCCAACGCCAACAAATAATTGTCAGTTATTAACTCCTAGTATTCAAAGTGCTGCCTGTTCATGTATAAAGGATGGTACTGAAAGCCCTAACCAAGTAATTATATATTTAACATGGAACAGAAATACTGAACCAGGTAGTCAAGGCTGTATAGAGGGGTATCAGATACAAGCACTGGACGCAAATGGTCAAAGCGGATCGGTTGATGATATAGTAGATAATATCTGCATATTTAATCCTAACGCTTCATCTTATCAGTATTATCTAAATAGTTTTGAGAATAAAAGTGGAGACGGTACTTGCACAAGTGCGGATCAGCCTCTAACTTTTAGAATTAGGGCTATGCATTTTACAAATTGTCAAGATGCATATTTTGATTCTACATCTGTTTCGCCATCTAATATTCCAAGTTCTTGGGTATCATTTCCTGGAACGTATTGCTTTGAATCATGCTGCGTAACTCCAACCCCAACACCAACTGCTACCGTAACGCCGACAATAACAACAACTCCAAGTATTACTCCGACTCAAACTCCAGAACCAACATCTAGCAGCACACCGGCAGCAACCCCAAGCTCTACACCACCACCAAGTTCTACGCCTCAACCTACACCAGAACCCACCTACTATTTTATAGCCCAAAGAGAAATTAACTATATCCCATGAGCATCATAAGTATTAATTGCTGTCCAGTGTCTACTCAAAAACCATTAAGTAGTGTTACTCCTACTCCCACGATAACAAAAACCAATACCCCTACTCCTACACAAACAATAACGCCTACGCCAAGCGCAGAACCTGTTAACATAGTGATAAACGGATCATTAGAAAATTCCCTTAGTAATTGGACTTTTAGTTCTGTAGATTATAATTATTATGGTTTTGATAGATATTTTGTAGACTTAAACGCTTGTGGGATTGGATATATCAGTCAAACTATTACAACAATACCTGGACAAAATTATGTAATTTATTTTGATCTAAGCGGAAATTGTGGGGTGCGTTTTGATAATAATGTTGCTGATAAAGTTATGAAATTAACGCTAACTGGTACTAATATAATACTTAATAAAACATATACTTATACGTGTCCAAGTTATGGGTTTCAAGTTTCAGCAGAAACTTTTGGCTGGAATACTATTTCTGAGACTTTTACTGCTAATTCTAATAGTACATTACTAAAATTTGAATCAATATCTCCGGGTGGATGTTTTGGACCTATGATCTCAAGAGTAAGTGGTTATAAAATATGACAATTATTAATATAAATTGCTGTCCAGTAGCTACTCAAAAACCCCTGAGTAGCAGCACACCAGCACCAACAATAACTCCAACAGTAAGTCTAACACCCACAATAACAAAAACTAATACCCCTACACCCACACCAACAATCACACCCACGCCAACCAGAATGTGTATAAGTGCCGAAAGTATTACGTGCCTACCCATTGAAACATCATTAGTTTATTCCGATGGAGCAACACTTAAAAGAATTGGTCAGCAGTTTGTGACAGCGGGTCAGACTATAAGTTTCTCTGTTAGAGGGTGTGTTTCTTGTGCTGTTGGTGCTTGTATTAGTGATGCTCGTGGCATTTATAGTACTCCTAATGTTTTTATAAACAATTATAATGCAGTATTTGGCGTTTTATCAACAACAGATGCTTCTTCAATACCGTTTACTACTACTGGATCATTTTATATAGGATTGGGAGGAAATATAGTTGCCCCATCCTCTGGATATGTATATTGTGGAATATGGGATAGTGGAACATGGTTTGATAATGTTGGGAATTACTGTATTTATATGGAAATAAGCGGATAATATAGTGAAAATGTGGAATATTTTATCCGACAGATCTCCTAAATGGTCATTAATAAGAAAAAAACACCTACTATCACAACCCTGCTGCATGGCTTGCGGTTCATGCAAAAAAATTCAGGTACATCATATAGAGCCTTTTCATGTCAATCCAAGCAGAGAGTTGGATTTAACTAATCTTATTACTTTGTGTTCTGATTGTCATTTTGTTTTTGGCCATTTAATGGATTATAGTAGTTGGAATGTTGACGTGATTAATGATTGCTCGGTGTATTTAAATAAGGTTAAGAATCGTCCCTATTCTCCCAAAGTGCAAAACCATGCGTCAATTTTTACTAGCTTTAGTAGTATTTTTGATAGGTTCTGCAGCTTATTCTGGAACCATAGATCCTAATACTCCAGACTCAAGGTATGTAGAATATGGGTCTAAATTTCATAGTGTTGTTAAACTATGTTGTTTTGACGGCAAAGGACTGTCTTGTGGATCTGCTGTTATAATAGATCCACATTGGATAATTACAGCTGCTCATGTGGTAGAAAATTGCCATAGTTGGTCAGTTACAGTGGGTGAAGAACAATACAAGATTGATAAAGTTATTATTCACGAAGATTATAAAACAGAAGTATTTGGTTATAATGATATTGCTTTAGGTTATATAGAAAAAGAAATTAAATTAGACCATTATCCTGAATTATATATTGATTCAGATGAGGTAGGTAAAGTATGCTCTATGGCCGGTTTGGGATTTACTGGAACATTTAATACTGGTATTGAAAGAGCAGATGGAAAAAAAAGAGCTGGATCTAATTTTATAGATAGAACAGAAAGAAAGATTTTAATCTGCTCGCCATCGAGAAGAAACGAGAAAATGACAGAACTAGAATATCTTATAGGTAGTGGGGATAGTGGCGGGGGTTTGTTCATAGGCAACAAACTTGCCGGAATCCACTCGTCTGTTATAGGCTATGACGGGAAGCCAAACTCAACATATACAGACGAAAGTTGTCATACTAGGGTAAGTTTATTCCACGATTGGATAAAAAAAACACTAAAACAAGCTAAGGAGTAATCATGGCTAGAGGTTTTTTAAAAAAGAAAAATAATATTTCACTGTTACCATATGTTAGAGAGGATGTGTATGGACTATCTGTGAATGATCCACAATTTAAGGGATGGGAACTTACAAAATTTAATGTGCCTAATCTATGGAAAGAGTCTAAAGGAGAAGGAGTAGTCGTAGCTGTTATAGACACAGGATGTGACCTAACCCATAAAGACTTAGTAGATAATTTATTACCTGGGAAAAATTTTATTAATCAAAATAAAGAACCAATAGATGGTGCTGGTCACGGAACGCATGTTTCTTCTACTATAGCTGCGTCAGATAATGGTTTTGGCATGGTTGGAGTTGCTCCTATGACTAAAATTATTCCGGTTAAATCACTTGGAGACGATGGTTCAGGATCAATGAACACAGTTGCAGACGGAATTTACTGGGCTGCAAACCACGGAGATGTAGATTTTATAACTATGAGTCTTGGTTCACCAGCACCGGCGAAGGTTATAGAGGATGCTATCACTTATGCTAATAGTAAGGGATGTGTTGTTTTTTGCGCTGCTGGAAATAGCGGAGAAAATGCCGAAATAATGTATCCAGCTAGATATAAAAATACTATATCTATAGGAGCAATAGACGAAAATATGAATAGAACTTCATTTACCTGTAGTGGAGATGATTTAGACTTTTTGGCTCCTGGTCACAATATTATTGGATGTGTTCCAGGAAATAGATATGCTAGTATGAGCGGAACAAGCATGAGCAATCCATTTGTCGTCGGTTGTGCTTCATTACTATTAAGCTATAATAATAAGCATAAAAAATATCAGCTTAAAACATTTGAAGACTATATAGAAGTATTTAAACTACATGCTATTTCTTTAGAAAATCCTAGATATAAAGGAATAAAAAAATATCAAGGTTATGGGATTGTAAATCCAATATTTTAATATCTGCTATCTTTCCCAAAAATTCTATTAAGCTCTGGTATGGTCAACTGATCATATTTTTTAAGATTTTTGAGTTCTCGTTTTTGAATAAACTCAAGTTCTCTGTAGTACATATTAGTTTGTCTTTTTTGAAAATATATTTCAGTTCTAGTTAAATTATTTTGTAGTTCTTGATAATATCCATTTTGATAATCTAGATATTGATTAGTATTATTTGCTGCATAAGGTTGGGATGACTGCATTCCTGCTATACCAAAATTAACCATCATATTTGTCATAGTGCTTGTAAGATTAGCATTTTCAGGATTAGACCATTGTTGAGCTTTAGTGCTGCTAGACAAAAGAATGACCAAAATGACACAATAAAAGTATTTCATAATTATCTTTCTAAGTAACCAAGTTTAAAAAATTCCTGTATATTTTGTTCTGACTTGTTTTGGGAATCAGAACAGTCCCTGAATAAATTACATCCACCTCTTTCTGCTGGAACATGACCAGTTACTGGAAAAGACTCTACTCTTGGAGAAAAGTCAGTATCCCCTTCATATGATAATACTAATTTTTTAATGTTTTTATACCCCATATAAGCCGATAATGTTTCGTCATCTCTCCAAGACTTACCAACAAAATCTTTTTTGAGTTCATTAATGTCAAAAAATTTTCTTAGGTATGATACTGTTTTGTATCCTTCTAAAACCTTAACTCTGGTATCCTTTGGTATTGTTGTACAAAAGTGACATGAGCCATCTATTGCTGCCATACCAGCAAAACCTAATGCGTAGTCTGGATATTTTTGTCTTCCATTGATATGTGCAGAAATTAATCCGTCCATATAGTAAAGATCATCATCTGCTAATATGATAATGCTTTCTGGATCTTCAACTCTCTCTAGAGTTGGTATTAGCTTGGTTATTGATCCATAGTCTTGTGTTAAAAAAACTTTTAGATGTTTGTACTTATTTGTGTAGTCATTAAGCCAATCTGGTATAGAAACTTGCTCTCCTCTATATTCTAAAGGAATATTTAAGTGAACAGAATATGAAGGATATGACTGTTCTAATAGAGTGGTGAGAGCAGCCCTAGTGGCTGAATGACCGTGATGCTCATATAACCTATTAGGTACAGTTGTTAGAGATATGATTATTTCCATAATTGTATTATTCCTTTATCCTTATCAAATAGTTGTCGAAATTTTTCTAAATCCCATATATCTTCACCCGGTTTCTTATTTTTATCTCTCCATCTATTGCACCCACTGTCTCCAGAAAATGGAAGCATCTTCATTAAAGGAAAAGAATTAGCTCCTCGACCATCATAGTTAACGGGTCTAAAATCACTCTCTTGATCATAGTTAGCGCATAAGAAATAAAAGTCATGAGACCATGCATAACATCCCATTAAAATGTCGTTATTCCAAGATATATTTAAAAAATCTTGATCAAAAATGTCTTGTTGAATAAACTTTCTACGATATGATACGCTATGCCAATGATCAGGCAATTTTAAATAAATATCATTTCTTGTTGGAAATAAAACACAGGAATTATAGAGTTTACCATATTTAACATTATCTATATACCACGTTCTTAGTTCTAGTGGTTGATTACCCCTAAAGCAAATAGCATGATGGTCGGGATATTGTTGCAATTTTTTAAGATGGTATTCGATCATTTTTGGATCATACATATGATCATCATCACAAATAATAATAATGTCATTTGGATCCATACTTATTAGCTTAATGGGAGACAATAGATTAGATATTGGTCCATAGTCCGTATCATCTCTAAGAATCATAAGCTTACCGCTATATGTTGCTTCTAAATCCAATACCCATTGTGGTATAGTTGTATTTTCGTAGTTCCTTAACTTTAAAGGAATATTTAAAAGAACTTTATATTCATGGGTTGTTTCTTGTTCTAATAAAGAAGATAAACATTGGGACGAACTATCTTTAGTCTCTAATCTATCTGGCATAGCACATAGCGAGATGTATATCATATAGCATTTATCCAATAAAGATCTATGTCAGGAAAATCATGTCTGTTAGTATTATCCAAACCATCCACAGGGAATTTACGCTTTTCAAGAGAGTAATTATCTACAATATGCTTTGATATGAATGTCAGTTCTAGCACATGAGGAAACCTCTTGATTAGTATACCATCATTGACATTGGGTGTCAAGTTCAAATCAAACATACCTCCCCACGAATTTCCGTGAACATGGAAAAGAAGCAAGTTTTTGAAATTTTCAGTGATTATTTTTGCTATTTTTTGACAATTCTCAGGTATATGTAAATCGTGGACTTCTAAGATGAGTCCTGTTAGATTCCTGTCTGGATATAAATTATCAAATGCAGTATATTCACCACCTTCTATATCAACTTTTAATAAAACTCCTTCTTTACTATCTACGATTGTATTGAGAGGAATTTGTTTTTCTCCAAAACCAACGTCATTATGAACGTAAAAAATGTTTTTGTTAATTCTATCAGGAAATTTATTACATAAATTGTTACACGGATACGTTCCGTCGTATGCTTCTATGAATGTTGTTGGGAATTTTTCTGCCCACTGTAATTCAAAATTGTCTTCTCCGCCTATTCCTACAGAAATTAATCTTTTGGTATTTTTAACTATGAGATCATTGATAATATATCCACCATCGTGCTCATTACCTATTCTCATTTTATTCGAATTAACATTATATGTCGTCAGGGCGGAAAGCAAATTCATAGTTTCTCCTAGTATAAATTATTAAGTAATGTGACAATTTTATCATTTTTTGAAACATGTATCATATCTGCGTCTATATATTGATGATCTAAAAATCCTTCGTTGTTCTTGAATAGAGAGTATATATCTATATAAGTAATGTTTTTTTCTATGCACTTATTTATTAAATAGTGATTTAATTTTTGAGACCATCTGTTTCTTTCTGAATCTGATCCCTTGAAAGGGTAGTCAGAATTAATGGTATGTTTTTGTTGAACTTCAAAACCTTCTGTTTTTGCAGGTGGTACTGTGGTTGATATGGCTAACTTGGTGTGATTCAGCTTATATAGATTGGATATATAATTCTCTACCAATGTTTCTATAGTCTCGTCCTCTTTTCTACCGTACTCATTTATTTGTTTGTGTAATAAGCATCTTATATCTATTTCGCCAGTACAAAAAATCCACCAGCCATTAATATCTATTTCTTTTCGTTCAAGCAAATAAACAATATATTCATTAAGCTTATCTGTTGTCAATGAATACATGGTAACTGGACCAAGAGTACATAATCTACAGTATGGTGAAAAAGCACCAACATGAGAATCTCCAATAGCACTAATATTTGAAAATATTGGCATAAGACGTTTTACAGATACCCTACAATCGGTTCTGCCCATCCTTTTGATAAGCTATGAGGCCAAATCAACCAGCTTGTTGGAGTAACTTCTGTTTGAAACTCTCTCCACACCTTGCAATATCCATCTGGATCATTTTTAATACGTAGTATTTCGTCTTTATCTGCGTCCTGCCTGTATATATCTCGACCTTCTTTATCTTTAAAAGCAACAGCCCAAAAATCATAATCATTTTCTGGTACTTGACCATATTGAATATCTATGCAATGCTTGAATATCCTTAATAGTCTTTTATCAAAATCCTCATCGGGTAGATAGGATGTTTCTGGATCTGGTGGTGCTTGATGATCCTGTACTCTTTTTTGTATAGCTCTTTTACCAAATGATAATCCACTATATTTTTCGTAATCTCTCAAAGATCTTACTGTGCCAAAACCATATTGGCCAAAATCTATATCTCTTTTTTCTCCATCCATTTCAAACAATTTTCTGTTTCGTAGATGACAGATATTATTCCTGTCTCCCCATTTTTTATCATCATCCCACTGCTTGGTTCTTCCCTTTCTGGTATATTCATGCCAACAAACAACCTTATGAGGATGGAATATATCATACCCATGAGTATATGCTCTAGCCGCAATACTAATTTCTTCACCATGAAAATAATATTGAGGATCGTGAGGAACCTCCTTACAAAATGCTCCTACGCTAAAAGCAAAATGAGCACTATAAAATCTGCCTGGAAGAGGTTTGGTTTTATCGTCCCAAGAATCAAAAGAGGCAGGTAAAAAGAAAACTGCTCCTTCAGGAATGAATCTATCAAAATTCATTTTCCAAGGCTCTTGAACTCTGGATGCGGGATCATTGTCTGGATCGAAGCTGGGTATATATGCTGTTATTAACGGTTTATTGTAGCCGTCTTTTTGTAAACCTTTTAGCATATCTATTAAGATTTCATCCCAGTCTTGAACGAATCTGTGGTGACTATCTAGTTGTAGAGTATATGTTTCTCCATTATATAGAGATTGAACTAAATTTCTAGCCCAGCAAACACCTTGACTATCTTTATAGTCTATGTTTATAGCTTTTATTCTTGGATCGTTTTCAAACTCTGCTAGGACATCCCATGTATCATCTGGAGAATGTTGCCAGCATATTCCAACAGTGATATTATTTGGATTTTTTGCTTTACTAAACAAATCTCTCAAGGTTGGGAGGAGTTGAGGATCTCGATACGAAGCTATCTGAATAAAAATAGTCTCTACTTTATTACTCTTTGTGGCTGTTTGAGTCTTGGCTTTAATTTTCTTTGCGTTCGTTCGCTTCATAAAAATGAACCCTATTATGTGTTATTGGACTAGCTAATAATATCGCTGGTTTAACTTTATTGTTAATTGTTAGAGTATATATGTGACTCATCCACGTTTGTTCAAAAGGATTTGACCATGTAGTATCTAAGAATAGTTTTTGGTTGCCTTCCTGATCTATTATATGGGGCCAATTTGAATAGTAAATCTCACCTTCTGCATAAGGTATGCCATTATAAGATTTTATGCAGGAGAACTTCGTTGGGGGTTTTTTCTTTGCGTCTCCAAAATATTTTACTCGTAATTCTGAAGGAACATTATGCCAACTCCACTGTTCTCCGTTATGTCCATAAAATTCGCTAAAGCTAAATTTCAAAAAATCATACTCTTCATTGTCCATTATACGAATAAGACTACTTAATAAATTAGGTGTCGATTTTTTAAAACCAAAATTACAATTAGATATAGAATAATCTAACAACATATCGTCCTCAAAAAAGATCATGTATTTAGAACCAAGGTCTGCGAAATGTTCAGCAGCAAATTGTCTAGCTCGACAAACTCCTAAATTTCCTTTTTTAATCTGCTCTGAAAATCCGTATTTTTCGCAAATGGCATCATACTTACTGAAGAGATCTTCTTTTGTGCTATTGTTTATTAGAATCTTTTTTGTTTGAGTAATAAATGAGTTATCATGTAGTTCAAAACTATCCAAGACCATTTGTAATTGTTCTGGAGAATTAAAAGCATTAATGTATAATACTGTTTCGTTATTTGAATGCTTTTTTCTAGGATTGTTTTTTGCTATTTCTTCTATAACTGTTTGATTATTTTTTACTTTTTCAAAAAATGTTGACAATAAACCATCATGATTAATTGTTTCATGTTGATACATTTCTGGTTGCAAATATGTCATTAGGGTAAATATGCTTTCTTCAGTACCCATGAGACCGTTATTGAGAGAATCATTCAATAGACTATAATACAGATTATTAGCTTCAGATATATAATCAATGTGTCCACCAAAAAATCCTCCTCTAGCAACCCTATTAACCTCTTCTGATTTAGCGTATTCTCTCATTTTTCTTATGTCGAATCCATGGATTTCTGATTCTGTTTCATAAGGAAAACACACAAAGAGGAATTTTTTAGTGATATCTTGTATTTTTTCTATTACTTTGTCGTGGCTAAAGTATCCTGGGTGAACAGTATTGGATATTCCACCATCAAGCCAATACATGTACTCACTACTAAATGGATTAAATACTTTTGCATTGTGCAATAGGAACATCTTGCTCATTACCATGGGGTTGTATAATGGCAATTTCGCTTGAGTGCTATCTCTTAACCAGCCAGCTTGAGATAACCAGTCTTCATTTGTCCTTATTTTTTCCACTTGATTGCGAAAAGGGAAAAAATTATTATCAAAATCCTTAGCAGAATGATGATAAACAGCTGTGTTGTCTCTGCTTCTGTATTTCCATACTATATCTTCGTGTTCTTTATCTATAAAAACTATAGTAGGAATATCTTTAATATTATTTAGCAGAACAGAGAAGTTGTTTCTGTAGCGATCAAAAGACCTGCTCCATCCGTCGCCTAGCGAACCTCTGCCCAAATCCCATATTCCTGTAACGATGGTAGATTTGAGCATGGATGATAGAGGGTATTGTATCTAAAGAGTATATTATATCCACCGACCTGCATAATAGTAATTCTCTTCTCTCGTTGGGTCAAGATAAAAAAATCCTAAAGAGTCTATTGACATCAAACTTTTTTGAGCTACTATACAAAAGATACTTTTGGCGACTATAATTTCAATGAAACCAAACAACGAATTTCCAGAAAAAGACCGAAAACTCGATAGAAGAGATAAAATCAAAAAGAAGCGTAACAAACAACGTTACGATGATGGTGATTTTTCTCCTAAAGATATAAATAAACAGGTTAAAAAACACAAAGAAGATCTCCAAGACGAAGAATGGGAAGACTGGGATAGATACTACAATCATTAATTAATATGAAATACTTAGAAGAATTATTAATTGGTGATTGCTATCAGCACAATGGATGCCAATATGTAGTCACCACAGACTACAAGAAAAATGGCTCTCGTTTATGTGTTTCTCTTATTGATGGAACAACAAAATGGATGTTGCCTGATCTTATAATAGAACAAATTGATCTTTTTACAGTAGATAAAGATTCAAATATTGTTGCCATTAAAGAAAGGAAGAAGGATGTTCCTAATCAGACTACAGATCTTCATTAAGTCCTTATGGTTTCATATTTATGGAGGATTCCCAAAGTCCACACAAAAAGAAATACTAGACAGATACCACGTATGTGAAACATGTGAAGAATTCAATGCAAACAAAGAACAGTGCAATGTATGTGGATGTTATTTGAGTAAGAAGAAGAAATTCTTAAATAAACTAGCATGGGCTGATCAAGAATGCCCTATTGGCAAATGGCCAAAAATTCAAAGGTGATCAAATGTCAATAAAAATAAATAAACTATTACCCAACTACAGATTTTCTAATCAAAATCTTTTTGAATCTATCAGAGAAAGAGTAAGTTCCGGCAATAATGGATCTACGGTATTTGTTCCTCATGTGTGTAATAATATAGATCTATTCGGTGCTGGATTTGCCGCTCAGTTAGCTGAAAAATATCCTTCAGTTAAACAAGACTATCACTTGCTAGGCAAGCACTTTTTGCGTAACAATTTTGGATATAGCCAAATACTAAAAGTCTATGAAGACAATAAATTTAAGCATAAACTATTTTTTGTTAATATGATAGCTCAAAATGGAGTTAAAGGGACTAACAATATCAGACCTTTAAACTATTTGGCATTAGTTAAGTCAATGAATACTTTATCTCAATATATTAAATCTAATACGGGATTCTCTAATAAAAGCGAAAAGATAGAAATACATTGTCCTAAATTTGGTAGCGGACTAGCTGGTGGTAATTGGCAGTTCGTTTCTGATTTAATTGATGATATTTGGGGACAGTTTGATGTTATTGTGTATAACTATCCTCCTAAAACAAATAATAAGTTAAATGACTAATAAATGTATTGCTTTTAGCTTATGGGGAAATAATCCAAAATATAATGTTGGAGCTATTAAAAATGCAAAACTAGCTTCAATAATATATCCAGAATGGAAATGTGTATTCTTCATAAGCGACTCATCTGTTCCAGAACAAACAAAAATAGAACTAGAACAATTTGATCATGTGATTGTAAAAACAATGAATGGATCAGATTCGTGGTCCAATCTGTTCTGGAGATTTCAAACTTGTTTTGATCCCGAATTTGATGTTTGTGTATTCAGAGATACTGATAGTCGTCTTAGTATGAGAGAAAAATATGCTGTTGACTATTGGCTAAAGCAAAATAAAACCATTCACATAATGAGGGATCATCCTCATCACGGATATCCCATTTTGGGAGGAATGTGGGGATACAAAAAAAACGATACATATAACATAGAAGAACTTCTTAAAAATTATGTCAGCAAAGATAAATATGGAACTGATTATGAATTTTTAGGCAACACTCTATATCCACTCATACAAAACGATAAAGTTGTTCATGATGAGTTTTTTGACAAAAAACCTTTTCCTACTATGAGACAAGGTACTGAATTTGTCGGAGACGTTTACGACGAGAATGATATAAGACATCCAGAATTCTATAAATTTATACCCTTATGAAATTTGATTTTTTAATTATTGGAGCTGGCATATATGGTTCAGTATGTGCTAGAGAACTAAGTGACGCAGGATACTCTTGTCTGGTGATAGACAAACGAGATCACATAGGAGGGAACTGCTATACCTATAAACAAAATAATATAGATGTCCATAAATATGGCGCACATATCTTTCATACCTCTAATAAAAAAATATGGGATTATGTAAATAGATTTATTGAATTCAACAACTACAAACATCATGTGGTAGCTAATTACAATAATGAAATCTACTCTTTGCCCTTCAATATGTGGACTTTTAACAAGTTTTGGGGTGCCACAACTCCAGAACAAGCTAGATCAATCATAGATAGTCAAAAATTTATCGGAAATCCTTCAAATCTAGAAGAACAAGCGTTGTCTATGGTTGGTTTCGATATATACGAAAAATTAATAAAAGGGTACACTATTAAGCAGTGGATGACAGAACCTAAGAATCTGCCATCAGATATTATAACTAGACTACCTTTAAGATTTACATACGATAACAACTATTTTCATGATACATATCAAGGCATTCCTAAAAATGGTTATACAGAATTATTTGAAAAATTATTAGATGGATCTACTGTAGAACTAAATGTCGATTACTTTGACAGAAGAAACTATTACGACAATATCTCAAAATACATAATATATACAGGATCAGTAGATAAGTTCTATAATTTAGAATTCGGTATGCTAGACTATCGACCTCTTTATTTTGAACATAAAATATTAGAAACAAATAATTATCAAGGTCATAGTGTTATTAACTATACTGATCAAAATATACCATATACTAGAATTATTGAACACAAACACTTTAATCTTACTGCAAATAATAACGAAAGTAATACTATTATTAGCAAAGAGTATCCTATAAAATGGACAGGGTCAGAAGAGCCGATATACCCAGTTAATAACAAAGAGAATAACGAAAAATATAGTAAATACATAAAACTAAACCAAACAAATAACAGAGTGTTCTTTGGAGGAAGACTAGCAGAGTATAGATACTATGATATGCATCAAGTTATAGGTTCAGCATTATCTAGAATAAAAGAGATCATAAGATGAAACACGTTATTATAACCCAAGCAAGAAATTTGTCAATTAGACTAGAAAATTGGATAGCATATCATGCTAGTCAAGGTATTAATTGTTTAATATTTTTTGATGATTTTTCTGTTGACTCTTCCAAAAAAAGAATAATAGAGATATGTAATAAATACGGCATCGATTTAGAGCTACTTGCTACAGACGGTAAAGGACAAATGTTCGACACGACAGATTCTGAGCTATATGGTCACAGTGTTAGCTGTAACTACAGAATAGTTCGCTCTCTATCTAGGGGCTTAGACATAGCAAATATAAAATATGGACAATGTATATGTTATTTAATAGACGTAGACGAGTATGTGGTATCTGATATGGATTCTAATATCTCAGATATTGTAGAAAATATGATGGAAACAAAAAAAATCGACAGAATCTATTGCCACTCTTTTGATGTTGACAATAAGTATACGCTTTCAAACTGGATCACAAATCAACCAGCTTCATGTTCAAGATGGGACTATGAATCCAGAAATCAAACAAAATTTAAAAACCGAGGCAAGAGTATATGCAAGTCAGATTATGCAAAAACTCCTCTAATACAGCACGGAGGGGTTGTTCATGATCTGGGGTATGTCGTAGACGAATCAGAACATGCTCATGACTACTCAGTGCTTAGAATGCATCATTTTAGAATACCTCCATTGATTGATTCAGAGAAACAAATAACCTTTATAGAAGACAAAACTTTGTATAACAAAACTATCGGAATGTCATGAAAAATATACTATACTGTATCATACATACTCAACACCAAAATAATAGAATCAAGAACATTACCAATACATGGGGCAAAAATAATTCAGTTATTTTTTATTCAGATCACGACGACTCGTCAAATAATTGCTATAAAGTTTGTGAACGGTCTGATTATTCGTCTGGGCAACTTAAACAAATCAATGTATTTAATCTATTATTAAATCAATTCAATAACTATGAATGGTATTTTTTTTGTGATAATGATACTTTTGTGAATACTACAAATTTAGACAATTACGTCATCAATGCTGAACACAACCACATTCATGGAGAAATCATAAATACTTGGCCCCAAGATACTACTTTGTACTATCCGTCAGGGGGCGCAGGGTATTTGATGCATAACAGTATTCTACAAAACATGATTAATATATCCTATAACAATACCCAATATGGTGATGTTTCTATTGGAATTAATTTTAGAAATAAAAAGATACCTCTTAAACATAATAATCTCTTTAAGGGTCAATTACCTGAGTTTTATGGACTAACTTATGACAGAATAAGTGAATATATGACATTTCATTATGTCACAAGCTATGATACTATGGAAAAACTATATTTAAATTCTAAAAATCAAAAAGACTTAATATAATGTATATATATCATCATCTTGGGCTTGGGGACCATATATCTTGTCATGGAATAGTTCGACATTACTGCGAACAGAACGATAAGGTTTCTTTATTTGTTAAACCACACAATAAAGACAATGTTCAATATATGTATAACGATATAACTAATTTAGAATTAATAGTTGGTGATGACGAGTATGTTCAAAATTTTATACAAAAGAATCGACTAAAAGACGTTTTATACATTGGATTCCAGCTTCATGCAAGAGAAAATTTTATTGCTCAATTTTATAAAATGGCAAGTGTTCCTATTGAATATGAGTATCAAAAATTTTATATCAACAGAAATTTAGCTAACGAAAAAAAATTGTTTGATTCTTTGAACATCAAAGAGAATGAATATATATTCGTTCATGATCATAGTATAGCCAAGTCCCCATATATTATCCATCATGATCTTCCTTTAATCGCACCAACTCACGGTAAGTTTTTTGACTGGATCTATACTATTCTTAATGCAAAAGAGATTCATTGCATAGACTCTTCTTTCATCTGTTTGGTAGACTTATTGGATACTAAAGACACTCCCATATTCCATCATAGATATATTAAAAAATATCCTAGTCACATAAATCTAATGTCTAAACCTCACAAATTCTGGAATACAATATAATGACATTTAATGCTATGCTTGTTGGTGCTGGACGCAGAGTATCCTTAGCTGAGAGATTTATAGATAATGGATTCAATATTATCTCATACGAAACTAGCAAAGATGTTCCATTGTCAAAAATATGTAAAATAATTATAGGTTTGTCATGGAAAGATCCTAACGTTCAACAAGATATTCTAGAAACAGCTATTAAAAATAATGTTAAACTTATAGTACCACTACAAGACGAAGCCGTTTGTATACTATCACAAATAGAACAAAAAAACAAATCAAATACTGATGTAGTATTTCTAAACTCTAACTCTGAAACATCACATACTTGTTTTAATAAAAAACTATTTGCTGATTTTATAACAAAATATTTTCCAGAACTATATCCTTTTCCTGATAGTTTTCCTTTGATATGCAAGCCTGTTTTTGGATTTTCTTCTAATAATATTACTACTATAAATAGTGTCAATGAAAGTATGTCCATAGATAGCAACAAATTTATCTTACAAAAACAAATTTTCGGTAAAGAATATTCAGTAGATTGTTATTTTGACAAAACTAATAAGTTTATAGATGCGGTTACTAGAGAAAGAATACGAGTTGCTGGTGGAGAGGTATTGACTTCAAGAACATCTCATAAAGACATTCTGTATGATTACTCAAAACTTATTGGAGAAAAATTAAAAATAAGGGGCCCAGCTTGCTTTCAATACATTATTGACAACAACGATCAACCATTTATTATTGAAGTAAATGCAAGGTTTGGCGGAGGTACTGTTTTATCTATGGAGTCTGGACTAGACATCATAAGTCTGATAAAAAAAGATTATTTTAATTATGATTTTAACTACCAGCCTAAATCTTGGACCAATAACTTATTGATGGAAAGATACTACAAAGAGACATTCTTTAATTAATGTATGAGAGAAACGCATAAAAATCTTATCATAGACATGGATGGTACTATCTGTACTGAAGAAAAAACCTTCAACAAGTATCTTGCTACTCCACAAAAAAATGCTATTAAGAGTATCAATAATCTATACTATCAAAATTATCACATAACAATATATACTGCTAGAGGTTGGGCTGAATATAAGATGACTGAACATTGGTTAAAGTCCCATGATATCAAATATGATTTATTAATTTGCGGTAAGCCCATATATGATTATTGGATCGACGATAAGGCTTTGAGTTATGGTACATGGGATAATATCATGAAAGAAATTAAATGAGACCAGAAGTATTAAAATTAAGATCTTCTGTATTTAACTTCTATCAAAATTCTATCCTACCTTCATGCAAAGATGGTATGAGAATTCTTGAAATTGGTCCAATGGATATAAGATATACTCCGGTTAAAAACTATTATATCAATTTGCAAAATCAATTACTTCCAAAATTAAACATAGAATATAAAACATGTGATAAATTTTTAGACAGTAAAGCAGATTATATACACGATGTATTAGACCTTACTCCAGAAATAGTTGGAAAATTTGATATTATTATTGCTTGTGAAGTTATAGAGCATATCGGAAAAATATGGCTATTACCAGAAGTACTAAACAATATTTTGAATAACAATGGACAGATTTTTTTGTCCTCCCCATTCCACTTCTATCTTCATAATCCCTTTCCTGACTATTGGAGAATATCTGAATACGGATATCGTGAACTGTTTAATGATTTGTTTAATGTAAAAATAGATAAAATTTTAGACAATGATAATGATGACAGAAAACCACTAAATTACCAAGTAGTTTTAACAAAGAAAGAATAAATATGGCCGATACATTAGGCTCACTAGTAGATAAACTAACAACAGTAGATCTTAAAATGTGGAATAATCAAGAATTGCTGTATGAAATTAGACGAATGACATTTGAAGAATATAAACAAAAGTATTTTGATACTGAAAATGGAGCCATTGAACTATGGCAGTATCTTAAAAAAGCTTGTGATTTAAATGTTCAAAGAAACCAACTAATTAATGAAGTAGATGAAAAAATTATTGAAATTATTAATGCTAAGATAAGTGGAGAAGAGTTAGATAATGGTAAATTTTTACAGAGAAGTCATAAGACATACTAGATTCTATGATACCTATATACCAACCGTATCTAACTAAAAATAATCTAAAACATGCCCATAAAGCACTGGATAGTGGCTGGATATCATCTCAAGGAGAGTATCTGGATTTAACAAAAAATTTATTAAAATCAAAAGCTAAATACAACAATCATAAAATCGTACTAACGAATAATGGGACGACAGCTACTCATCTATTAGCTTTGGCACTACAATATAAATATCCATCTATCAAAAAAATTATTGTTCCAAATAATGTATATGTAGCTGCGTGGAATGCTTTTTTATATACTCAAAAGTATGAACTAATACCAGTAGACGCCAATTTATATACTTGGAATTTTGAAGACTCTTATCTGGAAGAACTTTTAGATGAAGAAACCGCAGTATTGATAGTACATAATATCGGAAATATTATCAATGTTCCAAAACTAAAACAAAAATTTCCAAATACTATTTTTGTAGAAGACAATTGTGAAGGCTTCTTGGGATCCTATGGAGATAAACCATCTGGATCAGAATGTTTTGCTTCATCAATATCTTTTTTTGGTAATAAAACAATAACATGCGGAGAAGGTGGTGCTTTTATAACTTCTGATGATGAGCTGTTCTCTTATATCAATACAGTAAAAAATCAAGGGCAATCCCATAAAAAATTCATTCATGATTATCTTGGCTATAATTACAGAATGACAAATATACAAGCTGCTATTTTATATGGTCAGCTAAATGATTTAGACTGGATTATAAATCAAAAAAAGAATATTTTTAATCAATATAGATCTATTTTAAAATTGCCTAATATATCTTTTCAGCATATAGATCCCGATACCTCTCATTCTAATTGGATGCTTGGTATGAGATTTCTAGATTTTGATTTAGAAAAGAAAAAATCACTCGAATTATATTTGTACGAAGCAGGAATAGATACAAGGCCAATGTTTTATGATATACATCAGCATAAATATCTGAAGCCTATTAAATGCGTATCTAATGAAAACTCAAAAATATTACAAAACCAATGTCTAATGGTTCCTTCATATCCCACTCTTAGTGAAAGTCAAATCAGCTTTATTTGCGATAAAATCATACATTTTCTCAAATATAACTAATAAAAATCTGCATATGTTTAAATGTTCAATATTTTGTTCGTTTTATAAAGGTGAAAAATTCATTGAAGGATATCTCAATGATATGCTAAAACAATCAGTATTTAATAATACAGAATTTATTTTTCTTGACTGTAGTTCTACAGAAAATGAAAAAGACTATATCCTACCAATTGCAAAAAGGTTTAATAATGTAAAGTATCATCAACTAGAAAAAGATCCAGGATTATATGCTGCGTGGAACATTGCTATTCGTTTATGTTCATCATCTATAATAGGCAACTGGAATATTGATGATCGTAAAAGTACTGACAGTATAGACATTTTGCTTAAAGCATTTGACAGAGATCCTTTACTAGACATAGCATATGGAATTACTTATGTTTCTACAGAAGCAAATGAAAAATATGAAGATAATACATATGATCAAGTCTACCCATGCCTACCCCACTCTTTCCGTAATCTACTAAATAATAACAGTCCTCATTGTATGCCGTTATGGAAGAAGAATTTACATGATAGATTTGGGCTATTTGATGAAAACTATAAGACGGCTTCTGATGGAGATATGTGGTTGCGTTGTGCTGCGGGAGGTGCTAGAATAAAGATGGTCAACCACCCAGTCGGTTTGTACTATCATAACCCATCTGGTCGGTCTACTGACCCAAAACATCTACAACAGATGATTGATGAAGTTAATCGCATGAGACACAATTATATTGGATACCTAACATGATTGAAGTTATATTATTCTTTTTGGTTTTGGCAATAGTTTTTGGCATGATAGACGCCCAATATAAAATACATGACAGATCTAGCTGTCATAGATTATATTCGTCAAGAAACTTATTTACCTTTTTATTTACTGATCGCTACTAATTAAATATGAATAGATTGAAGAATCAACGAGTTTATTTGGCCGGGGCTATGGATAGAGTTGCTGATCGCGGAGCTACTTGGAGAGATAATATTACTCCATTTCTTGAAGAAATGGGTTCCATAGTCTTTAATCCTATTACTAAGCCAACAAACACAGGTATGGAAGACAGTGACTCTCATACTATTAAGACCAAACTGAAAAAAGCAGAGAGATACGATGAACTTGCAGAAATGATGAAAGTTATTCGCAGGGTAGATTTAAGACTTGTAGATATTAGTGACTTTTTGGTCGTGAATCTGAATCTTGATATTCATCCATGCGGAACATATGAAGAAATATTTTGGGCTAATCGTCAGAAAAAGCCAATAATAATTCATATGGAGCAAGGTAAGATAAACGCCCCGGATTGGTTATTCGGCACAATACCACATCAAACTATTTTTTCTTCTTGGGATGATATCAAAGATTATCTTTCTCATATAAACACATCGGAAAACATAGATACCTATAAAAGATGGTATTTTTTCTCGGTATAACATGCCTAAATATTATGTAAAGTCTGGTCAAATAAAATATATCATTGATTGTAATGATCCAATATCCGCAATATTGGCAGCATTATATCATTTTAAAGGGAAGGGTCTCTTAACCGGACCAAAAATTTGTGTTAGCGAGCGTGGTTTTGAAAGCCACAAAACATGGAAGTGTTATGATACTGATGAATACTTGAAGAAAACATAAAATGCAAAAAATTATCAATGAACTAAAACTAGATTTTGACGATGTACTGATTAAACCCAAGAGATCAAGACTTGGTAGTAGATCAGAGGTTTCTCTACAACGAGATTTTAAATTTCTATATTCTACAAGATTTTTATCTTGTACTCCTATTGTTGCCGCCAATATGGACACAACCGGCACAATGAGTATGGCAGGAGTGCTGGCTCAATTCAATGCTATAACATGTTTGCATAAACACTACTCTATTGATGAGATTGTTGACTATTTTACAAAATCTCAAAAACCAGAACTTTCCTTCTATTCTACAGGAATTAATAAGCCAGATATAGAGAAACTCATAGACACTTTTGACAGACTAAAACTTAAGGGCTTATATTTACCAAATGTATGCGTTGATGTTGCCAACGGATATAGCGATAAGTTCGTTAAGGCTGTCAAACATATTAGGGATATGTATCCTGATATTGTTATTATGGCTGGGAATGTTGTTACTCCGGAAATGACAGAAGAACTGCTGATGCACGGACTGGTGGACATAGTGAAGGTCGGTATAGGTTCAGGATCTGTTTGTACTACAAGATTAAAAACTGGCGTGGGATACCCCCAGCTGTCTGCCGTAATGGAGTGTGCCGACGCTGCTCATGGTATTGGTGGACACATTTGCAGCGATGGGGGTTGTAAAATAGTTGCTGATATTTGTAAAGCTTTTGGTGCAAATACAGATTTCGTTATGCTTGGCAGTATGCTTGCTGGTACAGACTGCTGTGAAGGGGAATGGGAATACGAATATAAGTGCGTCAAAGCAGGTCTTGCAGGAGAATTTTGGCAACCATTTAATCCTGGATATGAAACAGAAAAAAGAAAGATACGTCTTAAGTTCTATGGTATGAGTTCCAAGGACGCAATGGATAAATATCATAACGGAGTTGCTAACTATAGAACCAGTGAAGGAAAATCCGTTATTATTCCATATAAGGGAACTACTGAGGATATTATGTTGGATATAATGGGAGGTCTTAGAAGTTCATGCACTTATGTTGGAGCTTCTAAAATTAAAGACTTTGGTAAAAAAACAACATTTATACAAGTTAACAATACTCATAATAGGATATTTGAAAAATGAACATCAATGTGTCGGCACCAATCAACAGTACAGGATATGGCATAGCTTCCTACAATATTATTAAGGGTCTTAGCGCTCTCAATAATGTTATATCATATTTCCCAATAGGTCAGCCATCAGTAGAAACACAAGAGGATCACGCCTTTGTATCAAATATTCTTAAACAAAGATATTTATGCGATATAAATGCTCCTCATCTTAAAATATGGCATCAGTTTGACTTATTAGAGCATGTAGGAAGAGGTCCATATTTTGCTTTTCCCTTTTTTGAACTAGATACTTTTAGTGATATAGAAATCAATAGCCTAAAAACTCCAGATGGTATTTTTACAACTAGTCAGTGGGCAGCCGATGTAGTGTCTAAGCACGTTTCAACTCCAGTTCATGTTGCTCCGCTTGGCGTTGACTTGTCGATATTTGATAAGTCTAGATATTCACAACCATCTGATAATAAGTATGTATTTATTAACATAGGCAAGTGGGAAGTAAGAAAAGGTCATGATATTTTATTAGAATTATTTACCAAAGCTTTTCCAAATAATCCAGATGTTGAACTTTGGATTTTAGCTTCAGAAACAACCAATGGATACTCCTCTCCTGCTGAAATTGAGCAGTGGAAGAATATGTACCAAAACGATAGTAGAGTTAAATTATTTTCGGGGTTTGCTCAACATTCTGAGATTGCAGAACTAATATCAAAAGCTAATTGTGGTATTTTCCCCTCAAGAGCAGAGGGTTGGAATATGGAGTTATTAGAGTGTATGGCTATGAATAAACCTGTTATAACTACTAATTATTCAGCACATACAGAGTTTTGTAATAAAGACAACTCATATTTAGTCGATATATCGACTACTGAAAAAGCCCATGACGGCAAGGCTTTTATGGGTCAGGGTAATTGGGCAAAAATAGATCAATCTGAAAAAGACATATTGATCGATTATATGCGATATGTGGTCAATAATCACATTAATACTAATCCTGCTGGTGTAAATACTGCTAATCAGTTATCGTGGACAAATACAGCACAAAAGATACTCAGTTACATGAATAAATAGGTTAATATTATGCCAATTCCAAAACCAAATCCTGATGAAAAATCTAAAAATTTTGTTGCAAGATGCATGGGTGATGAGGCTATGAAAAAAGACTATCCAGATTCTCAACAAAGAATAGCAGCGTGTCTTGGTCAGGTCAAAGCTTCATTGTTGGAGCAAGTGTGCGAGGCTATTTCCTACATAGATAATGAATACGATAGTGACGGTGAAGAGCTAACTAAAGCTAATTTGATTTTACCCAATGAAAATGACTATGTTGATACTGATGAAGTAACAGAAGAATTTGATCTATGTGCCGTATCTTCAGAATATCAAGGACGCAAGGTTACTCTTAATAAACCTTTTAGAACTCCTGACGGTCCTAAAAAATCTGCCGTTTATGTTAAAAATGACAAGGGTAAAGTAGTTATTGTTAGATTTGGTGATCCTAACATGAAAATTAAAAAAAATATTCCTTCACGAAGGAAAAGTTTTAGAGCTAGAATGAATTGTGATAATCCTGGGCCAAAGTGGAAAAGTCGATATTGGGCATGTAAGAGTTGGTAATAATCATGAGAAAATGTAGAAAATGTAAATTAAATGAGGTCCCTCAAAATTCTAGAAAATTTTGTGATTATTGCAAACTTAAGCTAAAGGCTTGCGAGTGTGGAACTATTTTCAAATCCAAAAAACACAATTTCTGTAGACTATGTAGAATGAGTAAAGGAAACATAGGTCAATGTCAATCATGCAATAAAACCAGGCACATATATTTCAGTTCGACAATCTGCACAACCTGTTACAAATTTATAACAAAATACAATATTACTATAGAAGAGCTAAAACATTTAAGAGCAATAAAGAACTGCGGTATCTGTGGTATTGCAGTTTTTCACCATGCTAAGAATAAAGGAAATGCTGCCGTTATAGATCATGATCACAATACTGGTAAGGTTAGAGGAATTTTATGCGTACAGTGTAATATTATAGAAGGAATGATACGCAATGAACAGCACTTAGAACAATTTTATACTAACTATAAAAAATGGATTAATAATTATGACCAAAACAATAGATGAACTATTAAACGAAAATGCTGAAGTAAAGGAAAATCAAGTGGACGAAGTACAAGCTAGCCAGACTAATGAAACTAATGAGGTTAATGAAACTATAGAAAATGTTGTATCTGAGACCGAAAATAATGTTATCGGATTACTTAAAAAGTCTTTGAATATACACTGGCAACAAACAACTTCATTAAGTGCTCAAGCTGTTCATCTTGAAAGATGGGGATATAAGAAACTTGCTGCTATCATTAAAGCAGATGCCCTAGAAGAACACCAACACTCAATAATCAACTTAACAAGACTAGAATTTTTTGATCAAGATTATCAACCACTAGTAGTGTCTCCTCCATCATGGACACGACATGACATGGTTGCTATTATCAACTATAACTTAGCATCTGTAAGAGAGGCTGCAGATACAGAAAAAGCAACTATTGTTGCAGCTAGGGCGGTAGGAGATGAACTAACAGCCAATATAATGATTCCTCTACTACAAGGTAGTGAAGATGGCATAAAACTATACGAAGGCTACTTAAAGCTTATTGAACAAATGGGTATAGACAACTTTTTAACTTTACAGACATAATAGTCTCAATAAATAAAGGTATTAATCATGGACAGAATATACGATATACTAAAAAATGTTCAGGCAGCAGTAGAGAATCAAGAAATTGAGTCTCCAAAGACAGAGTTAAATGAATATAAACAAGACTTCCTAGAGATGAATATCGGCTCACTCACAGCAATCATGCAACATGCTAAAAACATACTTGACTCTCTAGGTGACCCGTCAGTTAAAGAAAACTTGACAGAAAGCTGGCTACAGGGTAAAATCGCCATAACTGAGGATTACATGCGAACCATTCACGATTTTGTGAAGTATGTACCATCAGAGGACGATAACTCTTTTGCTGGGGATAAGCCTGGACTTTGGGATAATATCCGCAAGAAAAAAGAACGAGAAGGCAAGAATTATAAGCCAGCTAAACGAGGAGATAAAGACAGACCAGATCCTGATCAGTGGAAAAAGTTAACTAAGTAAGACACTTTCAATTAAGATTTTATTTTATACAAAAGGACTTTTAATGGACAGAACGTATGACAGTTTGGATTCGTATATAAACCTAGCAAAAAAAACCATAGTGAAATTTGGACCAAGATTTTACAATGGTCTCTCAGCAGAAATGTTGAAAAACACTGATGCAGTATCAGATGTTGCAACAGCCATTATGTATGCCGATTGGAGATTTGATCCAAATAGACCTGGGAAAAGTGGTCAGAAAAAGACACTATACTCATATCGTAATCAGTGTGCAATATGGGCAATTAAGACATATGTAACTAATAAATACAAAAAACATCTCGATACAAGTATCAGTCTTAATTTTAGTGAAGAGGGTTCAGACTCGTCATTCTATTCTTCTATATCTGATGAGAAGGCAATGGATCCAGTAGATATTTTAATAGATAAAGAAGAGTCTTCACGGTTAACATCAAGCATCGATCAGCTACTGAATAATAGCATTTTATCTGACAAACAGAAAATACAGATTAAAATGTATTATCTAGAAAATCATACTTTGTCATATATTGGTAAAAAGTTTGGTGTCTCTAGAGAAGCAATTAGGCAAAACATTAAGAGAGCACTGGATATTATTCGATCTTATGATAAATGCACAGCTTAATCTTATTATTCCAATTTTTATTCATTCCAAGAACAGATATGAGATACTCTCATTAGCTGATTATACTCTAAGACTGCCTTCTGTTGAACTAGAGCCTAATCAAGACATTAATGAGCTTCTATCAATGCTGTTGAATAGATGTATAAAAGAAACCTCTGGAACAAATCCTAAATTAGTTGACATTATCATAACTTCTCAGCTTGATATATATTATATTTGTTTTGTTAATTATGAAACTACTATAATAAATAGCTATACTAGAACCATAGATCTTAACACCGATATACTACCACCAAATGCTACAAGAACTCTTTCGTTATTGGCTAAGTAAAAAACAGCCCTCTGTGGCTAAAGAAAAAACCCAAGAAGAGTCTATAGCAGAGGAGATGCATAGTCTAAGTGTAATTCTACATCCAGACGACATGGTTGATATCATAGTTTTGCATCCAAAGTTAGATAAATTATCTCTAGTTGAAATTTCAACAGAAGCAGAGAAATTTGCAGAATTGTTGATTTATGTTACTAATAATCTAATGGAACCAAAATTATTGACAACAATTCGTAATAAAATCAAAAACACGAATAATGATAAAGAGCAATTATTTTATGATAATGTTCTATCATATTATGATGTTATAAAAACCGAATTTGAGAAAAAACTAATTGATAATGGCCCACTAATCAGACCAAGATCTGTATTTAACTCCAAATAGCTGTTGTTTGTCGGCCAATTTCTTATTACTATACCATGGGTGTATTATACATGGTATCTCTAAAAAAAATAAGAGTTTAAACAAAGTATCAATTATATGATCAATCTTATCTCATGGCAAAAGTGGCTTGATCCATTTGGATCTGATGACGCAGAAGAGCTGGAGCATGATCCATATCTTGCAGATTATGAAGAACAAGAATCAGATGGTACTACTGAAAACATTAATGATGAGGAGCAAGAGAATAAAATAATTAATACAACACAAAGAGTAAAAGTTATTGCTACGCCAATGGGCATTATACCAGTCACTGATAATACTATGAGTGGAAAGATTTTTAATTTTTGGATTGGGCATACTAACTTTGATATTACTCATAAAGTTGCTGATGTTATCGAAAAAACCGATGGGGTTGAAACCCTAGATATTTTTACTAGATACAGATTCCGAATTGCTGTTGGTAAAGCTTTTGATGATTCTTCGGTAATGAGAGATATAAATAAGAGAGTATACTCGGAGCTATCATAACAATGTCAACAGCCAAATCATTTACTGAACTTGAAAGCGAATTACAATCAATACACTCATATAATATAGATACAAAAAACAGAGAAATATATCTACATTCATATTTAGGAGATAGTGAAGAAGGTGGTGTTGACTATAGGTCTGCTATAGTACTTGAAAAAAATCTCAGGTACTTAAACCTATTATCTCTAGAACCAATTTTAGTTCATATGCATTTACCAGGAGGAGACTGGCAAGACTGCCTAGGTATGTATGATGCTGTCAGGGCATCAAAAGCTAAAGTTATCATCCTCGCTTATGCTAAAGCAGAATCTTCTAGTAGTGTTTTATTACAAGCTGCCGACCTTAGAATATTGATGCCAAATACACATGTTATGATTCATTATGGGTCATTTAGTATGGATGGGGAACACAGCAAAGCTGCTGCGGCTGGCATTAGATGGAACGAAAACGAGTGTGATAAGATGGTTGATATTTTTACTGACAGGTGTATGAATAGTATGATAGCTAAAGAGAAAAATTGGAAAAAAATGATGGCAAAAAAACACATAGTCTCACAACTTGCTAATAAATGCGATTGGATATTAACGGCTGAAGAAGCAGTATATTACGGCTTTGCCGATGGTATTCTTGGCACTAAAAAATATCCCAATATAGACTCACTTAAAAAATAATGCTATTAGAATATTCATATTATGATATCGCTTCTAATGATGCCGAAATTCAAGGCAACTTAACAGAAGCTTTAAAACACAATGTGCAGACAATATCTGTACTTCCGCCATATGCCAGACTTGTAAAGTCTTTAGTAAACAATGCTGCAAAGATTTCTTGCCCGATAGATTATCCAATGGGTGTGTTAGATATAAAATCCAGACTATCAGTAGTTGATTTTTGTTTAAAAAATAATGTTGATATAATTGAGGCAGTTTGCCCAGCACAGCTATTGTGCAACAGGAAGTATGATAAGTTTAGGGATGACATTAAACAATTAACTAATCTATGTTCTTCCCTAAATGTTGAACTAAGATACGTTTTAGAATATAGGCAATACTCCTACGAGCTGCTCTATAAAGTTGCCCAAATCTTATATGACTTTAATGTTAAAACAATCTATCCCTCAACTGGATACTCTTTAGACGATATTGGCGACAATATCATAGCTTCTGCTCTAATTAATAAGAAAGTTCCAAATATCAATATTATCTGTAATGGTAATTTGTGGAATAGTAATCATCTAAAAATGGTTAAAAATAACCAATTATACGGTTTAAGAATCAATTCCCTAAACGGTTTACAGCTAATAAATAGCTAATTCTCTGTTTTTAGGTGTATACGAATAATAAGTATATACTTGTTTCTTTCCTTAAATCTTCATGGAGTTTTATAAAATGGCTACAATTCAACAAGGTGGAGCAGCCTCAACAGGCACATACTGGAGTGGTAGCTCTACAAATAATAATCACGGTACAGCTAAAAGAGTCGGCACAGTATCCTCTGTCTTAGAGAATAGTTCACTAGGACAAGTAAATGTTGGTGTTTTCGCTTCAACAGTTATTGATGGAGATTACACAAACAAGGCTATTTCTGAAGGAACTATCGCCCACGATCATGTCAAGCCCATAACTGCCAAAGTAACCTCAGAGCTTGGTGGAGTTGCCAGTAGTGCTTTATCAACTACAGCTAATGTTCCTGGTCAATTAAGAAGCATTAACAAGAGAGAAAGCTACAGATCACCCGGCACCGCAACCGCTATCAGAGCTGGCTACTTTAGTCTTTACACAGGTAGGTTCACAACTGCCCCAACAGCTGTTACAGAAACCCCAGGTACAGATAATGCTGCTAGTCCCACCAGAAGCGTTCCCGGTTCTATGAGATTCAAGAGTGGCGCTCCTGTTGCTATTGCAAAAAACTATCCAGCTAAAAATGGCTAATAGTTAATTAAATTCTACCAATAAGAAGAGAACCAGGAATCATCTTTCTGGTTCTTTTTTTATAGGTGTATTATATCTAAAGAATAACACTTTCTAAAAATCTTATAAAAGGCTTCCATAATGTCTGAAACCATTATTCATTTCTGGGAGAACATAGCCACAACAAGTATTGGAATTATAGTAACAATGGTTGGATTTTGGGTGGCTATTGGTAGAAATATGGCAACTAAATCAGAGGTTTTGGTTATGATAGAAACACAATCTCCATACCTTCATGATAAACAATTTATTATGGAAAGGTTAGCTTCTAACAAAGAAAGTCAAGCAGCTTTCGCGCTGGCTCTTCAAAGAAATACAGAAGTTATGACAGAACTGAAAATTCAAATAGCAATGCTTGGCAAAACTTTAGAAACTTTAGAAGACAGAATAGAAAGGTAATTTATGGCAAACGATATAAATAAAGCAATTAGTGCTAATCAAATAAAAAACGGAACAACCGTTGTTACAACAACAGTTACCGGAGAATACTCAACAATCGACACGTATGTTAAAAACACTCCAACAATTAGTGATATTGAAACAAAATATGATAATAGATTCTATAATGGTATTTTTGTTCAATTAGTCGGCGACCAAACAGTAATAGGTGGTTAAATGAGTATACAACGTATTAATGAATTTCCAGCAGCTAGTGCTCTGACTAGTGATGATATATTTTTAATTATGGACGATCCATCAGGGTCTGCTTTAACAAAAAAAGTCCCAGTATCTGTTCTTCATTCTGGTTTAGTTCAAAGCAATACTAGCTTAGTTAATAATTCTATTCGTATAACAAATATGATTAGTATTTCTCAAAGCAACTACGATGCTCTTGCTACAAAAGATACTAATACACTATACATAGTTAATGGCTAAGGATAAATTTGTATGCCAACAGTAAATAGTGATATATTTTTAAGTAACTCTAACATAACTTCTATTAAATTAGGAGATAATAGTGTTTCTAAAATATTCCTTGGCGAGAATCTAGTATTTGGAAGTACATCAGAAAGTTGTACAGATTCAGTTGCTAGTGTCAAAATGATAGGATGGGTTTCTGGTGACAGAACTCTTGCTCCTATTGGATATGCTCCTTATGGTCGTGAGACCTATACCTATGGAGACGAAACTGTCCGATACGAGACAGGAGTATGGCTTTATATTGGAGCAGAAGGGGAGATTACGAGAGCATATAGTTATGCAAGCTATCCTTGGTTAGTAAACTGGCCAGCTCCTTATTCTGGTGAGAAGTTTTGTAGTTTTGGTAGTTCTGGGTTTCAGTGGATGAATATCAGCTCTGTTACTTCAACCTCCGCTTCTGGAATTGGTCAAAACAATATCACAATCTCAATAACACAAACTGGCGGAGGTATGGATGCCCACGATGGTATGGTTGGTGGCACAACCTTCCCCGAAGCTTACGGAGTACCACTTAGTGGAACTCAAATTAAGAATACTCAATCTGGTATTTTTACTGCAACTTTTAGTCAACCTGTTACCGACGCGTTGGTTGCATTTGCTAGCGTTGGTCAAGGAGGTACCCCAGTTCCTGTACAAGTATCAGCATCATTTACTCCAATATGGGAAACACTTACAACATATCAAAATCCAGTAAATGCTACACAATATTCTCAGTTTACCGGAGAAGAAGGATATAATATAATTCGAATAGATGGAACTGTAACTACTGTAACTTTCAATTATACTGTTAGTGAAAATTATTGTACGGTTTGTTTCGGATTTGTTGATCAAAACGCATAATACTAAACCGTGTTTATTATGACTCAAACCAAAACATGTAATCAATGTAATATTACAAAACAACTTAATGATTTTCCGAATAGTAAAACTGGTAAATATGGCAAACTAGCTCAGTGTAAAAGTTGTGATAAGGCTAATCAGCACAATAGATATATTAAAAATAGAGAAGATAGAATAAAAAAATCTAAAGACTATAAAATTAAAAATAAAGAGCATAATAAAACAATAGATAAACAAAGATATTCAAGACAACGAGAAACTAAGCTAGCTTATCAGAAAGAACAAAGACTAAATAAGCCCGAGTATATGAAAAATTATAGGATTAATAATAAAGAAAAAATTAGACAAAGTGCAAATAAGTGGCAGCATAAAAAATATTATTCTGATCTTTCTTATAGGTTAAAAAGTATTTTACAAAAAAGAATAGTAGCTAGTATTAAAGGATACTATAAATCTCAAGCTACAACAGAATTATTGGGTTGTTCTATTGAAGAGTTTAAACAACATCTGGAATCACAATTTTATAAAGATCCTAGACTGAACTGGGAAGCCTATGGCCCCAAAGGATGGCATATTGACCACATAATTCCATGCGCCAGTTTTGACCTTTCTGATCCAGAACAGCAAAAAATTTGTTTTCACTATACTAATATGCAGCCATTGTGGTGGGATTTGAATATTGCTAAATCAGATAAGATCTTGTAGCGGTGTATATAGTATATAATAGCAGTCTTTAACATAGGAGATAAACTATTATGATTAAGCCCGGTTGGAAAAGTTCAGAATTTTGGTTTACAGTAGTTAGTTTTATTTTTAGCGGATTATATCTTATGGGTCTTATAGGTGAAAATTCTCAAAAAGAAGACCTAATTCAAGAAACTACAAGAGGTCTAGAAGCAACAATCCTTATTATTGGACAGCTAACTGTATTATTTAAATATGTAAAAGGAAGAACAGACCTAAAAAAGACTTGGTGGAGTACAGCCACTCCAGAAGAAAGAAAAGAAGCAAACAAAAAGAACGACAAACCAGCAACAGTAAGAAAAAAGAGAAAAACAAATGGAAAACCAAAACCTGCCAGTAAATGATCTTGGAAATTTAGTAGCTAAAGCTAAAGAAATACTTAAAAACGCCAAAGCAGTAGCAATGCCACAAGCATGGAACGTATTGCAATTGGCTACAGCCGAAGTAATTCAAAAGATAGAAGATAATAACCCCTCTCTTAAAGGGGTTGATAAAAAAACACTTGCTATGACTATGATTAGCAACTTTTATGATCAAGTTTTTACTTTAGTGAATTTTCCATTTGTGCCAAAACTTTTACAGCCTATTATACAGAAGTATGTCAAGCAATTGTTAATGCTTTTAGTAAGTTCTTCAATTGATGCTTTTGTCATTACTTTTAGGAATAATGGCATTTTCATTGATCCAAGTGTTGTAATTACTCCGGACGTAGATAAAACTCCATCAGTTTCAGATAAATAAGAGAGGCTAAAACGAATTTTACAGAAAGTTTCCAAGAGTTTAGTAGTAGATTGAGCACAATGGACTTGGCTCTATATGCTGGTGTTGGTATCGTACTATGGGTTATGTTTAAGGATAAGCTTAATCCAGTACAAAAGCTATTAGGTTCTATGATTGAAAAACTCAGAGGAGCAACAGACAATACTTCTCTCCCAGTAGTAAATGTTCCTGCTGTTTCTCCTGTTGTTGTTCCAAAGAAAACAGATTCAGAAGATACATTTTTTAAGCTAGTAGTTTCATGGAAGCAAACTCGTGATCTTGCTGTTCAGAGCGGATGTTCTGAAGCTGTTAAGGTAGCAGACCAGATGTTCCCATATTTAAGTCCCAATGTATGCAGTAAACAAAATGAGGATAAGGTATCATGAATCAAAAAAACGTACTACTAGTATTAGCTGGTCTATTAATTGTTGTTGGTTTGCTTAAGCCAGACTTTTCAAATATTCTTGGTCCAAACAAACCAGCAGTAGTTGATGTTTTAGAGCTACCAGAACCAACAGACCCAGCCGTCAAAAAAGAAGCAGATGATGTTGTTGTTCTTCTAAAAGAAGCAGGGGCTAAAAACGATGCTAAAAGACTTAGAGATCTTTACATTGATTTGGCAAAGCTTGTGGAGCTTGATGGAGAAGACGAAGTAGTTAAGAGTACTGAAGAAATTCGTCAAGCAAATAGCTTAGCTGGTGTGATGCTTAAACTAGACATAAAAGGCAAATATCCAGATTTAGCAAAAGAAGCTAAAGAAGTTGTTGTTGCAGCTATAGGCGATGATCATATTCTACTATCCAAAGAGCTACGAGTTAAAGCTGCAGAAGGTCTTAATGCTTTAGCTTGGGCTTGTAACATGGGATCAAAATAATGCCACGATATACTCCAAAAGAATTATATGACAATTATCGTAAGGGTTTTAGCGGTTGTTTATTTGAACAGCATGTGTTTGATCACTTAATGGAAACTTCCAAGTATCCATTATTTGGAGATGCTAGTAAAAAAATTAGTGGTAGTGGCAAAGGTAAGCTTTCAACACCATACAAAAGTGTGTTAAAGTTTGATAAACATCCTTATAATGAAAGACAAACTACTGGAGATTGTGTTAGTCACGGAACGCGAAATGCTTGTGATGTAACCCGAGCTGTAGAAATAGATATACATAATGAGAGAGAGGATTGGATAGCAAGGGGTGCAACAGAAGCTATCTATGGATATAGAGGGTTTAGTGGACAGGGTATGAGTTGTGCTAGAGCAGCTGAATTTGTTAGTAAGGTTGGTGGTCTTGTAGTGAGAAAGAATTATGGTTTTGTAGATTTCAGTAAATATAATGGTAATTTAGGGGCGGGCTGGGGCGGTAGAGGTCTTCCAGATAAAGTACTAGATCTCTCTAACGATCACCAGATCAAGACTGCTTCATTAATACGAACAGTAGAAGAAGCCCGTGATGCTTTAGCTAATGGTTATGGATTAGCTGTATGCTCTAATTATGGATTTAGCAATACTAGAGATAAAAAGGGATTTGCTAGAACATCTGGTAACTGGGGTCATTGTATGGCCTGGATAGCTTGTGATGATACTGGTAGTGAACCAGCTTTTCTCGTTCAAAATAGCTGGGGTAAATGGAATGATGGTGGACATCCAGAATGGGGTCCTATTCCAGAAGGGTCGTTTTTAATCCACGCTGATGTTGCTGCTGGAATGCTATCTGCTTATGGCTCTTATGCTTTTAGTGGTTTTGATGGCTTTCCTTTACAAAAACTACCGAGCTACGGATTCGAAGATTATCTATAAGAAAACTGACCGCCACAGGAGTAATAATACTATGGGGCGGATTTATCTACGACATAATCAAAGATTATATCCAGGATAGATTTTAGCAATCTCCTAAATTGGCCCAACAAGTTTCGAAGTCGCCGTAGCATATGCCATCAATATTGGCACACATAGCCTCTCCAAAATTGTCGCAGGTCCCCCACGAATTGCAGCAATAACACGGTTTCCCATTCAAAACACTATAAATCGGTCCATCATTATCATATGTCATAAAGTTAGCCTTTTTAAAATTTACATTAGAAGTTACCCCCAATTAGAGGGTTGAATGTATCATAATAAAGGATACACCTAAAAAACAAACTAAATTATAATTGGTGTATTTATACTATAATCCTTCCTTTCTACAGAGATTATTTCTATGAGATTAATAGATAGAATAGCTCTAAATAGAGCAATACAAATGCTTCTAAATTTTATTTTGGCTATTATCAAGATATTTAATAAAAATTCTCCTGAGAATAAGCCAGATGGTCCTGTTAAGCCAAAACCAAAAAAACCTTTAAGAGATTTGGTAGACAATATTCTTCCATGGAGAAAATAAAATGAATAAATTATTTGTTGGTTTATTCTGTGTTAGTTTGTTGTTTGCTGAGTCTAGTTACTATGGCTCCACAACAGCCCCTGTGACTCTTGCTGGAGGCATTATTAAAGCCAAGCATGTACAGGAAGTCACCCAAAAGTATAAAAGAAAAGATTGTCCAATTTGCAAGGGTAAGGGTTGGTATATGAGTGGTGATGGTATTCTTAAAATTGATTGCACATATTGTGAAATTGATAAAGGTTCTCTTTCTGTGGGACCAATCAAATCAATTACTCCATCAGCTCCTCCAATCAAGATATACTCAGCTCCAATAAATTGCCCAGACGGAAACTGTCCAATTCCCAAAACACCAAGGAGATAAATACTATGGCTGATAATGAAAAACTCAAAGCTATAGCTATTAAAATTTTAGAAAAGTCTACTGTACCTAAAGACGATATGTACGGATTTGCTATTGTTACTATTTTAATGATGATAAGCATAATACTAACATGTGTAAGAATACTACAAGAATGTAATAAGAATAAACTAACCTCCCAATCTACAGCACAAGATAAATATTCAATGTATGGTGAACAAATAAAAACCTTTAGTTCAAGAAAAGGTTGGTTTACTAAAATGAGAATTAAAAAAATTCTTCGTAGAGAAATGAACAAAGAAGATTATAATAAATACTCATTAAGTATTCTGGATGCTTTGTTAGAAACAGGAGAAATTCTCACGGATGATGAGATTCAAACACTAGTGGAGAATGCCAATGTTTAATATATTAGTATGGTGTGTCTATGGTTTATTCGTTGGATCTATCGCTAAGAGCCTAGTTCCTGGCGAAGAAAATTTCGGCTTTGTTAAAACCGTAGCTCTAGGAGTTGCAGGATCTTACATGGGCGGAGCCATATTATATATGATTGGTCAATATAGTAGCCTAAGTCCAGCAGGTATTTTTATGGGTGTTGCTGGTGCGACATTATCTCTTGTGCTTTATAATAAAATTACGACTAGTAAATAGTATTTCCTTATGGTCGATGTTTATCTGTGGCTGTATCATATAGATTTATGGGATGAATTTTATAGTCTGTTGTCTCCAATAAAAGAAAATATTGTTCTTCATCTTGGACTATGCCATGATACTCAGACTAAAGAAGTAATTTATTTAGCAGAACGCGGCTTTCCACATCTAAAAATCAGTCACTATCCTAATGCCGGTGCTGATATTCTATCGTTCATTAATGATTTTGTTAATAATTCTTGTAAACAAGATATATTTCTAAAAATTCATTCTAAAAAAAGTATACTAATGAATAAAATAGAGTGGAGAAAAGTTCTTCTTCATTCTTTAATAGGAAATAATGGAAATAATTTTTATACTAACATTAATCGATTACAAAAACACGAAAAAATTGGCTTAATTAGCCATCGTGCTCTGCTCTTCAAAAATCAAGAGGGTCCAAACTCTAACAAAATTGATGAGATCCTACAATATTATCAAATACCCAAAGAGAGCATAAAAAATAGAGTGTTCGCTGCTGGTACTATGTTTATGGGTAAAAGTAGTCTGTACAACAATTTTTTAAATAAGGGCTCTATAAGTTATCTAGATCCCCTTCTGAGACAAGAAGTCGGATATGTCAGAGACAATAAAGGAGCTACATACTCTCATAGTCTAGAAAGAATATTTGGCTATATATGTGAGCACTACGGTTTACTAACAGACTATGCAAAATATCAAACTATTCGTGTAATAAATACCAAATCTCCAACGAATAAACTGCATTTGTCTATAACAAATAGTGGATATGTTTTTTTAGAAGAGGATATTCAAGTAAGAGGTAGACTATTGCATAGAGATGAGGGCACATTTACTATAGTTTGGAATCATTTAACCAAACCACACACTAGAAAATATGTAAAAATAGCCAATAATACATATATAGGATCATGACTCATAAGTGGATCAGTAGTCATCTCATAGAAAAAGAGGTGCAAAAATATATACATCTACTTCCTAAAAATTTTGACTGGCAGTATTATTTAGAGCAAAATCAAGATTTAAATCTAGCAGGAATAAACAACGAGAAAAGTGCTATTGAGCATTTTCTATTCTTTGGAAATAGAGAAAAAAGGATCTTTGCTCGGTCAAGGGTAATAGAAACAGATGCTGACCAGTATGCAGAAATATTATCTAGTATCAATAAAAAAATATTGATTAAAATTCCAACTCTTAGTAGACCAAAACAGTTATTAGATTCTATTAAGTCTTTTTCAGAGAATGCTCAAAATAAAGATAATATTCATTTTATTGTTACTGTTGACAATAATGATATTTTAACGAATAATCCTAAAATTATTGCTAAATTAAATTCTTATGATAATCTGACTATTTGTTATGCGGACACCAGATCAAAAATAGAAGCGTACAATCTACATATAGATCATGTTCAATTTGATATACTAATATTATCTTCTGATGACATGATAGTAACAAAATATGGATATGATCAAATTATTATCGATAATATGATTAAACATTTTCCAGGATTAGACGGAGTATTATGGTTTGATACAGGAGATAATAAAAAAACTAATACCTTAGCAATTATCGGCAATAAACTTTATAATCAAATTAAACCCATATACAACCCCTGTTACACTGGATACTATTGTGATGATGAATTTAGTCAGATAGCGTTTAAATTAGGAAAGATGGTTAGAGTTGATCAAGAAATTATTAAGCATAATATACCCGATCACTTAAATATGTCTAACGACACAACTTATCTAAAAAGCTTATCCTATGGATCTAAAGACAGGACTATTTATAAGATTAGAAAAAAAATACAGTTTGATATTCCAGGAGTAGAACCACTACCGTCTTGTCATAATATTCCTAAAGAATTTATGCTGGCCAAAAGAAACAAAAACTGGCCTAACTTTTGGCTAGCACCAGAGACTAGATACGATGACCCTATTAGCTCAATGGATATATATGCTATAGAACAGATGGATAAAACTGTAGCCAACATGGATAAAACAGAGTTCGTAGGCTTTGCTAAAAACTATTTCAGAGATTTTAGATGGACTATTCCTCCTGTTATTCATCAAATATGGATCGGTGGACCAATACCCATACCAATTAAAAAGATGATGAAAACTTTTTCTGTAGATTATATGAAACAGTATCCTGGTTTTAGATATATTTTATGGGATGATGCAAAGTTGAAGAATCTCAAGATGATCAATAGGGATCTTTTTGACAAAGAAACACAATACGATTGTAAGTCCGATATTGCTAGAGTAGAAATCTTAAATCAGTTTGGTGGTATTTTTATAGATTCTGATACTATATGGTTAGGTGATAAATCTTTATTGAGTATCCAGCACCTAACATCTTACGGAATACTAATTGCTTATGAAAAAACAGGAAAAAAAATAGGCAAAGGATATTTAAATGAGAACACAACACGGTGTGCCAATGGGGTTTTTGGTGCAACAATACAGAATCCAATTATAGCTTATCTTATTGGTCAAATGAGAATTTCATATGATAATAATAGAAAACATGGAGTTGTAGCGGCAACTGGGCCAGATTTTGTTCAGTCTGTGTTTGATTCTTTGCAATCAGATATTAGTGTCAATATATTAAATCATAAATATTTTTACCCTTCTTGGTGGTGTGTAAATAAACAAAATAATCCTGAATATCATGAATTTGTAAAAGATAGCTTTTTAAGTAAAAAGGGATTGATTAAAAAATATCCAGAAGCTATACTTTTCCATAAGGGCTGGACATCTGCTAAAAATAAGGACTCGGCACCGGCCAAAGAAAGTACAGAAAAATGAATATTGTTACAATTATGAACTATGACTGGTCAAAAAAACAAAGTTTTGACCTATGTTACACTTGGATCAAACAATGTAAAATATGGCTATCTAAATATGACACAGTATATATTTATAGTTTTAAACCTCTTCCAGATGGTCTCAAAAAATCCATACTATCTTCTGATACCTGTGTTTTTAAATCTGTGATAGTCAAAAAATTTGCTCACACAGAAAGTATTCATTTTGGTTGCGAAGCACACATGGTAATTTCTAACCATAACTTCTTATTTAAACTATATAATACTACTCAAATTAATTTTCCTTTTTTGTTTATGGATTGTGATGCATTTATAGTAGGATCAATAGACAAGTTAAACAGTATTTTTGAAACCACCAAAGATCAAATTTTTTTCTTGGACCATGAACCAAACATACCAGCAGAAACAATTTTTCTACCTCCGTTTATTAATTCTGGTGTGTTCATTATGAATGATCCAAAACATCTAATATATAACTGGGATAAAATTTATAGATTTGCTATGTCTATCAATTTTATTCCTAGGTTTCATAATTCTAATCAAATTATACCGGGAACTGATCAGTCTATAATCAAAAGCTATTTAGACCACATCAAATATGACTACTCACACAAAAACTTCACTATTGACCACAACACGGCCGGATCTATGATAAATGAATGGTACAGAAATAAAGAAAACAAACTACAAACTACTCTTAAAAACGACCCTTCCACCACATGTAAAATAGTGCATTACTGGGGGAAAAATAAAAATATTCTATTTAATAGTCCTCTCATAGTAGAAGAAAAGGTCTCTTCATAATGACACAGTGTTCAATAGTTATGATGTCTTGGGATAGACCTGAAAATATTAATACTATTTTATCCGCATATCAAGAGTATAGTTGCGTTAAAGAAATAATTGTTTGGAATAATAATTCGTTTTTTTATGTCTCTAATTTAAATTTATCCAAAGTTAAAACCATTAATTGTAATAGTGATTTTGGATTAAATACTAGATTTATCGGTGCTCTTTTAGCGTCTAATAGATGTGTTATAGTAAACGATGACGATATCTTATTATCGGAAAAAAATATAAAAAACCTAATTAATCACTTTGAAAGAGACTATTCTAGAATTTATACTTATGAAGGACGTATTCCTCAAAATGGATTATATACCTGTGCTCCGGGGCCAGGAAGAATAGAGAATGTTAAAGAACCAACAGAAGTAGATGTTGTTCTCACTAGAACGACATGCTTCGATAAGCTATATGCTGTTGAATATTGTAAATTGTCTGATGTTGTTTTTTATGATGTCAACACTAATTTGAATGGAGAAGATATTGTATTTAGTTATATAACAACCCACCTATCTGGTAAAAAACCTCTGGTCCTACCAATCCCAGATAAAGACGGATACATTGAGCTTCCTGCTAAAATAGATTCTAAAATTTCAACAAGACCAAATTTCACAGATAGAAGAAATACTCTTATTCATAGGTGTGAACTATTATTTCCGTCGCCCAAATATCCCACCCCGGATAGCGATAAAACTGTTTTTTTTGGAAACGGATTTTATCCATGTGGCTATTATAAGGACTCTTTTGTAGTCAACTCTGATTATAAAAAACTTCTTATCAAAGAAGACCACAGCGGAACGAAATACCTATCCTGCAATACAACAGGAATATATGATTGGACTATTTTTTATATAGAGACCAATGTTTTAATTAAAAACAGTGACCAAATTATTATCAAAGGATGGATGTCAGAACAAGAAATACCTACTGATTTAGAGCTAACATTTATTAATGATGAAACAGAACAAAAAACTCAACGAATAAGAATACCATTCAAAACAGATTTTGTATCATCATACTCTATTAATATTAAAGATTATATTAGTTGCTCAGAAGACACTATGCTTTCCTCTATCAAATTTATTTTGTATACAAAAAATAGACCATGTTCAGAACTTTGTTTATCCGAAATAAGCGTTTTACATTAAGGAGTCAATTATGTACGAAGATATAAAAAAGTTATTAGAAAATTATAAGCCAACAAATAATACAGAACAGGATGCTGAAATCCAAAGGATGCTTTCTTTGTGTTTTCAGGTCATAATGAGACTAGAAACACAGAATGGCGAATTAGTAGAAAAGATATTAAAGATTGAAAGAGTAGAATCAACGCTATTAAATGAAATTGAAAGTATCAAAAATAAAACCTCAGATTTTCTTGGTAGTTGGGTTCGTTATAATTGGTAATTTATGACACAGACTATTAATATATTTCAAGTTATTAAAAATAGATCTAAGATAATAGATGGGCAGCAAACGCTGTATCTTTATCCTAATTGTATAGATTCTATAATAAATGCTATCTCAAGCTCTTCATTTAATTATAAGCTTTATGTTTATGATTTTCATTCTGACGACTATCCTTTATACGACTGGATGCCCAATAAATTAAAAGACAAACTAGACTATGAGATAATTCAAACAAATTCGGAATTTTTTGATAAGGGGGAGGGTCTAAATTATTCTCGTGATTTGTTTACTGAAGATGACTTTTTAGTCTATTTAGATGTTGATGTGATAGTAACAAAGTCTTTTATTGAGCGTATAGAGGCTAGATTTAACACGGACAATGCTGTCGGGTTTTTTGCTCCATATTTTTTGGCAGAAGATGGGTTGAATGGACATAAGGTTTTAGAGAGTGTGGGTAACTTATGGATTAGGCATAAAGATCTATTGAAGTTGCCACCTTGGATTTCTATGAATTGTTGGGGTGGAGAAGATACTATATTCCTTTACAATTGTATTAAAAATGGATTAAAAGTGTTTCGAGAAACAGACACAGACCTTTATCATCAATGGCACCCCATTGACCTAAGAAATAAATATTATAAAGGAGGAGATCCTCCTAAGGCTGATTATGCCCAAGCTATTAGAGAATACTATAAAACTGGTATTCTGAAGGAGATTACTAAATGAACGTTACTATTCAAGCAATGAGGGGATCAGCAGAGAATACTTTTTTCCCTTATGTAGATTGGATGTACCGTATACTTTTTAAAGAACTAGAGTCAAAACTAGACTGGAAAATCTCTCTCAACTCCAGACCATGCGTAAAAGAACAATTTGGGAATCCACACGGTCAACATTATACTATTATCAGAATAGAGGGATGTAAACCTATTGTAATAGATGAAAGAGAGACTTCTTATATTACTCCGGCTATAAATGACTTTGATGCTTGGTTTATTGTTAAATATGCGTATAGAGAGAAAGAAGGCTTTTATAATAACAAAGGTATAGGAATTGACAATGATGAAAAAAGTAAAACTTTAGGAGGCTGTAGACATAAGGTTGTACCATGGGTTGGACACGCCTGGGAATATGGAAGATGGAAAACAAAGCCATGTGAAAATTGGATTTCTAATTTTGACAAAGATATAAACTTAATATTCACTGGAACAGATAGAACAAATAGAGATACTGGTATGGTACGCTCAGAGAGTTGCAGATTACTTGAAAAATATTTTCCTCCGATGTCTTATATTGGTCTATGTTCAGTTCCTTTTGGTTTAACAAAAGGTATTGAGGGCTTGGTTTATGCAGATATTATTATTCAAAAAATGTATCAAGACTACCAAGAAAAACTATCTAGATCTAGAATAGGATTAACTCTTCCCGGCCTGGGACTCGCCTGCTACAGAGAATATGAATATTTTGCCCAATGTATTCCGTGTATATCTCCCAAGTTTGAGATCGGATATGCCGACCCGCTGATTCCTGATTATCATTATGTGGCATTTGATTTACAAAGCCCGTCGTCTTTTGTAGACGCATATGCTAAGCTTCAAGATAGAGAGTTTTATGATTTCATTTCTTTGAACGCATGGAAATGGTGGCAAAAAAATACCAATCCAAAAAATAAACAAGGAATGCTTGAGTCTTTCTTGTCGGCGCTAGGGCAGTGTGATTCTTTTAAAGAACAATTTAAAAGCTATTATGTAAGCCTATTACCAAAGGAAGTTTTATGACAGAAGATGAATATACCAAGAGTGATGGTTTTAAGATCCCAAAAGATACTAGTTATACAGTGAGAAGATATCTTACTTTTCTTGGGATGAATGGTGCGGTTGTTTATCGTCCCACCAAGTATGAGGATGTTTCAGAAGAATTTAAGACCGTGGCTCAGATGTTAGGTTTTACTGTTTTTAGTAATGGTGATGCGTATTGTTTTGTTAATGAGGGTGGCAATTGTACAAGAACGGCCCTACCAGCACCACCAGCTTAAGCAGGTATTTATAAATGAAACACATAGTATCTTTAGGCGTAGACTGTTCTTTAGCCAGTTATTTTAAAGATAAAAATATAAGACAAGAAGCGTATCCTTTTGATTGGGTAGTTTCTTACTATGGAATAGATATTTTATTGGAAAATAAGTTCGATAATTTTTTCCCTAACGATGGAGAAAGTTCTACCGACTATATTCGCTTTATGCATGATTCTTTTCCTAAAGACATTACAAAATATGAAAGAAGAATTGAGAGATTGTTTCAATTAATAGATTCCGTTAACGATGAGTTACTTTTCATTAGGCTGGGCCATTCTTCTAACCATCATTTTGATTGTTCCTCTTTAAAAACAAAGCCAACACCAGAGCAACTAGATGAAATAAAGTTGTCAAAAAACATTTATCAATTTTTAACTAGAAAAAATCCCAAGCTTAAATTTGAAATGCATCTTATACTAAACTGTAATTTATGTAAAAGTACGATAGAAGAGGAAAAAAACTTGGATATTCGGACATATGATCTTTCCCAAAGTATGCCAGAGTTTTCTTTGGAGGAATCACAAAAAAATAATAAATACTGGGGAATTTATCTACACAATAGAACAAGGGTTATAAATCAATTTTTAAATAATTGGATTGGTAAACTATGAAAAACTTATTAATTGGTTATTTTTATAACGTAAAATCTCTTGAAGGAATAAAGGTGTTTATAAAGAGCTCTTATTCCTTAAAAAATAAAAGCTTTGATACTGTTCTGCTAGATGCTTCTGACGATGGTTCGGGAGAAGAGATAAAAGAATTTGCAAAAGATTACGATGTTTCAATTGTCAAAATCAAGAAACAAATCGATAGCCTTTATATAGATAGATTTCAAGCATATAAAGAATACCTTAGTCAAACTACGTATCACCATATAATACTGAGTGATTGCACAGATGTTTATTTGCAAAAAGATCCTTTCTTAGACTTAGAAACGTATCAATCTGGGTTGGTTTTGTCGTCTGAAAATGCTTTAATTAAAGATATACAGTGGAATTATGACATTATTAAAAATGTTTATGGTTATGAGATAGCAGATCGTTTTATAGAAGAGCCAATAATTAATAGTGGTATAATTGCAGGAGACAAAACTTCTTTAGATATTATTTGTAGTCTAATTGTTTCTGAACACGATAAGACACATCGTTGTTTTACCGGATCAGACCAAGGAATATTAATGAAAATAATCTATTCTAAACAATATCCTTATCCTTATAACTATCAATTTGCTCCTAGTAATTTTAGCCTGATGTTAGCTGCTGGTTTTGGTTTTTCTGATAAGCTAATCAATAGTCATGGAATTAATATTGACGGAATCAAAATCACAGACAATCTGAATAAGGTGTATTCAATTATTCATCAGTACAATAGAAAAGAAAGTTTTAACAATAAAGTAATCCAATATTTCTCAACATAAGCAGAAAAACATGGGTTTCTAATCTACAAATATGAAAAAAATATCATCTCCAGACGAAGCTAAAAACAAGGTTAAAAAAACAAACTTGATCATCTATGGTTCAATAAGGAACATAGAAGAACATTTCGCAAAGTCTTTTTCAAATATTGACAAGATATCTGATGTTTTTGATAATGTACTGTGCATTATTTTTGAAAATGATTCATCAGACAAAACAAGAAATCTACTAAAAGATTGGAAAAAAAGTAGCAGCAAAATAAAAAAACACATCATCTTGGAAGATGGTCTAGCAAACACAATGCCTTCTAGAACACAAAGATTAGCTTATTGTAGAAACTCTATTCTAAAATACATATTTGAAAACAGCCTAGAAAATACTTATGAGTATGCTTTGCACTGTGATTTAGATGAAGTTTTTTGGGAGATAAGCATTGATGGAATTTTAACATGCTTTCAATACGATCTTGATGAATGGGACATGATGGGTTGTATCAATGAAGATTTTTACTACTTTGATTACTGGGCATTAAGACACAAAGACTCGTATTTTGCCAATAATGTTTTTTCTACTTGCTATTATCCGAAGCAGGACTACAGACAACACACAAAGACATTCAGTAAAATTATATTTGAAGCGTCTAGATCAAATGACAAACTAGTACCAGTTCAGTCTTGTTTCAATGGCATGGGACTATACAGATTAAAGAGCATGAAGGGTTGCAGCTACTTGGGCTTGCACAAGTGTGGAATTTGTCAAGACAGCAAATGCAATGTAGGTGTTGATGCCAGAAATTTTTCAGAACCAACAGACGATAATGACCATATAAACCTACACAGAGAGATGATGGATAAGAACAATGCAAAATTATACATTAATACTGATATGAAGTTAAAAATAAAACCAGGAACTATGTTCTACAATATCTTTGGAGGCAATTGTGATGTGGAGAAATGATATAATAAATTACTTGATAAAAACCAAAAAATTCAAAAACTATCTAGAAATAGGGGTCAGAATACCGGATGAATGTTTTAATAAAATAGAATGTCCCACAAAACATTCCGTGGACCCTGGACACGAAAAATATTATGATCCTAAAATTGCAGAAGAATATCACAAAATAACATACAAATTTACATCAGATAAATTCTTTGAATTACTTGATATGGGTTCTTTGGACTTAAACAAAGATTATAAGTGGGACATAATATTTATTGACGGCTTGCATCTTGCTGAGCAAGTTGAAAAAGACATACTAAATTCCTTAAACCACCTGAGTCCGTCTGGGATAATTGTAGTTCACGACATAAATCCAGCAACTATTCATACTGCCCGAGAAGATTATCAGTACAAAGTCTCAACAAATCAATTTGACAAAGTCACTTATGGTTTTAATTTGGGATATTGGAATGGAACTGTTTGGAAAACTTTCTACAAGATGAGAGTAACAAGACCAGATTTAGAGATGTACTCTGTGAACACCGAAGATATGGGGGTGGGCATAATAAAAAAAGGAAGTCAAAAGTGTTGCGAATTTGATAATCCTTTTTATGAGTTCAATAAATTTGCCGCAAAAAGAAATTATTACTTGAATTTGATTACAATTGAAGAATTTTTGACAAAGGAGAAATGTTGATGAGTTCTTGGAACGATAGAAGATTTCTTAAAGGAAATGAATATGACTAAAAAATTTTACGGTGAAGCTTTTTTGAATCCTGCTACTTTGGTTAATATAGCATCTAGCCATGAAACATGGCAAGAGATTCTATCTTTTCATCGTCAATTAGCAACAGACGATTATGTTAAATATCTTGACAGATGGTATAACAAATGTATTAATCTTTATGGAAAAAATTGGTTCTATTTGGATATTATCAATGTATTATACTCTGCTTCTAAAGTTTTAAAGCCAAAAAATTATTTAGAAATAGGGGTTCGTCGTGGTCGGTCTGCGTGCACTGTTGTAAGAGGATGTCCTTCGGTTGATATTTGTGCTTTTGATATGTGGGTGTCTAATTATGCCAATATGGATAATCCCGGATCAAATTTTGTACAACAAGAATTATCTCGTCATGAACATTGTGGCAAAGTTCATTTTATCAACGGCAACAGTCATGAAACATTACCGTCTTTTTTTAATACAAATTCAGATTTGAAATTTGATTTAATTACCGTAGACGGAGATCACTCTGCGGAGGGGGCAACCAAAGATTTAGAAGATGTTATACCTTATCTTTCTGTGGGTGGAGTTCTTGTTTTTGATGACATATCTCATCCTCAACACCGCTATTTATTAGATGTATGGAAATCTGTAATAAGCAAACATAATAACTTAACTGATTATTGTTTTACTGAGATTGGTTACGGAGTAGCTTTTGCTATAAAGACATGAACGCAGAAAAAGTTTTAATATTGGGATCAAGGGGCTTTTTTGGCAAGAATTTCATAAGCAAATTCAACTCCCAAGTATTTTATAATGACAATCTGAACTTAGAAAATTATGAAGAATTGTTTGTTTACCTTAATAGCATAAGGCCAACAGTCGTTATCAACTGTGCTGGAGTGGTCGGCAGTTCCATAGGTAATATTGATGACTTAGAAATATTTGAAAGAAACAACAAAATTCTACACAATGTTTTTTCTGTGTGCTCAAAATTCAAAACAAAATTAGTAGTATTTTCAACATACAGAGTTTTCGGAGATGCCGAACAATATAGTGAAAGTGATGTTCATCTATCAGAGATAAAAAACAACTCTGGGTATTTGTTATCAAAGAAAGTTTTAGACTATTATATCAAAGCTTACTCCGAACAAATAAAGATATTGTGTCTTTTTTTGACTAATGCCTATGGAGAGCACGATTTATTTAGCGAACAAAGTAGGATTGTTCCTGCTTCCATATTTAAGATTTCTAACTACGATAAAGTATTTGTTGATTGTAATGAAAAAACTCAAGTTAACTTATTATACATAGATGACATATTGAAAATAGTAGAACACCTTTTAAACAATAATGTGTATTGTAATAAGATAGTTTTTAATACAAAGAATACAATAACAATAAAAAATCTACATGAACTTATTATGGATAAGATGAATAGGAGCATAGATATAAAATACAACAATTCAAAACAAATTGTTTCGGCTAACTCTCCAAAAAATACTAACTTTAAATTTGATTACACTGATATGGATTATGGGCTGTCCAAAACAATTAAGTTTCACATGAGGCATAAATGAAGTACTATTTGTTGATAATTGCGAAATGTTGTAATGCATCAAGAGTATACATCATTGAGTATGTATAATGAAATATTACCATTAAAAACAATATATGATGATTACTTTAACGAAACAATAAAAACTTATAAAAAATATTATATATGAAAACTTGCTATGTATTTGCTTGCGGCCCATCTATTAAGGACCAAGATTTAAAAAAAATAAAAGATAATCCTTGTGTTACAATTAGTAATTTTTTTGTTCACCCAGAATTTCAGAATATGAATGTAAAGTATCATATTTTTGGACATTTGCACCATCCTATTACTTATGAAATGGGAGTTGCGTGGTTTAAAGAGTGTGAAACTTGTGTAAACAAAAAAACAAAAGTATTAATTCATATCAAGGATAAGCATATTGTTACAAATAACAATTTATTTGTAAATAATGAAGTTATTTATTGGGATAATGATGGACAATTCCCAGAAACTATACCAAACCGCATGGGACATTATGAAACTATAGCTCAGATTGGTTTGCAAATGGGTTATTATGTTGCTAAGCAAGAGAGCATTGACCAAGTACTTGTTATGGGAATAGATCATAGTTGGGTAAACCATATTGGTGAAACAAAACATTTTTATGATGAATCTCAGAGTGTTTTGTCTAGGATGGGGTATAATGAGTGGTTTTGGTTTACGGGCCGTGGAGGCGTTTGTAACGATTCAGATCTTGAAAGACAAAAAAATATACTGAATCAAATGAATAATTCATACCGTGAGTATGGCGAATTGTGTGAAAAAAGAGGCGTATCGGTATATAACGGCACACCAAATAGTTTAATAACAGGTTTAAAATTTTTCAAAAACACAGTACAGTAAAATAATAAGGAATTAAACACATGAATACATTAGGGTTAAATCCTTTTAATGGAGATTACTTCTTACAAGCAGAATATAGTAAACTAATTGAAAAGCATAAGCCTGATTTACTATTAGAAACTGGAAGTTTTGAAGGAATAACAACAGAGTATATGTGTAGATTCGGCCCACCAGTCATCCAATTTTTTGATATAGTATATGGCAAAGACAAATACGTCTACAGATACAATGAAGAAGCCGCAGGAGCAAGGCGCGGAGTAATATTTTTAGAACCCATAGAGACAGAACGGGACAATACCCTTGTTTAAAACTAAAATCATAGCCGAGATAGGCATTAATCATAATGGCGATGCTAATATATGCAAACAATTAATAGACATAGCGTCTATTGCTGGGTGTGATTTTGTAAAAATTCAAAAACGAACTCCAGAGCTTTGTGTTCCAGAAAATCAAAAAAATAAAATTAGATCTACTACTTGGGGAGACATGTCTTATCTAGACTACAAAAAAAAGATAGAGTTTGAAGAAGCACAAATTAAAGAAATTAAAGAATACGCTGACAATAAAAATATTATTTTTTTTGCTAGTGTATGGGACAAACCCAGCGCTGAAATCATGAGCAAATACTCAGACATTACTAAGATAGCATCTGCTTCTATCACAGACTTAGATTTGTGTAAATATGTTAGAAATAAATTCAAAACACTTATAATCTCTACGGGCATGAGCACTGAAGAAGAAATAAGTAGATGTATAAACGAATGCAATCCAGACATTATAATGCATACTAATAGTACATATCCTTGTCCGGTAGAAGAAATAAACTTAAACTATATCAAATGGCTTAAAAATAAATGGAAAAATAAAGAAATAGGTTATAGTGGCCATGAATATGGATTAGTTTCTACTTTTGCTGCCGTAGCAATAGGAGCAGAATGGATCGAGAGGCACATTACATTGAATCATAATATGTGGGGTAGTGACCATTTAAGTAGTTTGGAGCCTGCTGGTGTATTTAAGTTAGTAAAAGGCATTAGGGATATAGAAAATTCTACAAAATATCCTATTGGTCCAAGAATATTATTTGAAAATGAAAAAATAAAGAGGGGTAGTTTAAGAAAATGAAAATTTTATATATAGGGTATAATGTAGACCAGCTTAATTGGGGGTGTCGATCCACTCCAAAAGCATTGTTACAAATAATACAATCTGCTTTAAAACCCGATAAAATTTTAAAGATTGGCAATAATGAACTGATAAAAACTGATTTTACAAAAATAGAAAAAAATATAAAAGAATGTGACATAGTAATAATTAATGGAGAAGGAAGTCCAATATTTAGATCTCCTATTAGGAATGATTTTGATAAACATCTAATGGTTATTGAATATTGTGGCAAAATAAACAAAAAATGTTTATATGTCAATGCAATGATTTCAAAATGCCCAAAGACTCCTTTTGATAACGAAACGTATAATAGGGCACTTAAAGCTTGGTCTAAGTGTTGTGAATTGGTGATTAGAGATCCGATTTCGGGTTATTTAATTGATAGCAAATTAGACTATTCATATATCCCGGATGCGTTGTTTACTTGGCAATCTCACAGAATAAAAACAGGAGATTATATTTTGCTGGGCGGGGGATCATCTCCTCCTAATCATGATCAAATAGAAAATAAAAAATTATCATATTTAAAATTAATAGATAAGATTTCTGGACTAGCAAAAGTAAAATTAGTGCAAAACTGCGGTGGAGATTATTGGATGGAACAATTGGCTAAAGATCATGGCTTTGAATTAATACCGAAAGAATGTGATATAGACCAGGGAATGAAAGAACTACAAATGGCTCAGGTTTATATTTCTGGACGATTTCATCCATCAATAATGGCATCTCTCAATGGAACTCCTTGTATATTTTTTGAAAGTAATAGTGATAAAACTATGCACATCCAAAAAATACTAGAGTATAAAAACCCTGTCGTTTTTACATTTCCATTATTAGATGAACAAATTAACGAAATTTATAATTTAACTAAATACTATTTAGAAAATAACGAAAGCGTGCGTGAAAACATAATAAAAACATGCCAGATTTTAAGCAAGCAGTCTTTATCTGGTTATACAAGTATATTTAAAAAATATAAAGTGGCTTAAAAATAAATGAAAAAAGTACTACACATTTGGGGAGTAAAAGAAATAAAATAAAACATTATGAATATAAAAACACTTATATTAGCTAGAGGAGGAAGCAAAGGCATACCAGGTAAAAATATCATTGATATTAATGGCAAGCCTTTAATCCAGTATACAATAGACGCAGCCAAAGCATCCAAAGCCAATGATGTATGGGTTAGCACTAATTGCGATAAAATTGCTAGCGTTGCCATGCAATTAGGATCTAATGTAGTTAAACGACCAGAAAATATTTCAGGAGACAAATCCAAAAGCGAAGAAGCATTGTTGCACTTTGCTAGTCTTCAAGATTTTGACATCTTGGTTTTTATTCAGCCAACATCTCCATTAATTTTGCCAGATGATATTAATCGTGGTTTAGATATGATAAACGAATATGATTCAATTTTTAGTGCATATGAGGAACACTGGAATCCTAGGTGGGATTTAAATACAAGTCCAGACAATTGGGACACAACTTCTCGTCCAATGAGACAAGATGTGGAGGCAAAATGGGTAGAAAATGGTGCTATTTATATAACTAAAAGAGAATGCTTAATAAAATCCGGTTTGAGATATAGCGGGAAAATGGGCATAGTAAATATGCCTATATATAGAAGTTTTCAACTAGATACACTAGAGGATTTAGAATTGATGCGCAGATTATTGTGAAAAAATTTAAATTAGACCAAAGTCAAAGGAGTAGATGTGAAACGTGGTTTATCTACATCTGAATTTTATAGAGAGTAAGCATGAGCAACACACAGAATATAGAAATGGTTAGAAAAGCCGTTCCCTATATGCGAGTACGACCCAGGAATGCCCGGAAAAGAAACCATCCCCGAACCTGCTGACATAGTTGTATGCACGAGGACTTAATGAATAAAATACTATTCACCCAGTGGTTCAAAGCCACACCCGAAATTCTAACTTACAATCTTTACTGTTTATATCAAAACCTTTCTAATGAAAGAATAGACAAACTAGTTCTATTTACTGATAATTGCGAATTTGACACAATTTTCAATAAAAAGTTGATTGTTGTTCCAATACAAACAAGACTTTCTTATAAAATGTGGATGGACTATGCTGATAAAGAATATCCAGAAGATATAAAAATACTATCTAATTCTGATGTTTATTTTGATGAATCATTGTGTTTTTTGGATAAAATAAACGAATGGGAAGAAACACTGTACTTATTGACAAGAAAAGATTTGACCAAAGATGGTAATATAGTGCCATCAGCAGCAGATCACAACCCAGACAATAAAAAACACATATCTACTATTTGTTCACAAGATGCTTGGGTGTACAAAAAAATAAGTTATGATTTTAACAAAGATTGGAACTTGGGAGTTCTTCATTGCGAAAATCATTTTAGAAAAAATGCCGAAAAATCTGGCGTTGTTATCGTTAATTTGTTTGAACATATAGATTTAATACATGTTGACTGGAGACAAAACAAAAAATATACTCAAAGCCCTTATCGTTCTTATGAGAACTAATACACAGATATGTGCTGGAAAAAAGAGTTTAGTTAGGTGTAATTTAATTGGTCCCTCAAGTAATAGTAGGTCTGAAAAATGGCTAATTGATAGGTTTAATTAAGGAATAAATATGAAAATAGTGATGATTGCAAGATGGACCGGGTGGATCCAAGAACCGCCCTTTGAAAGACAATATCGTTATCCGATGTTTGCGGCGGCCCACGCTGTTTCACTGATTAAAAATGGCGGGCTGCTTCCACAAGATATCTATGTAATATCAGATATACAAGAATCTAAATACTTGGATTTTTTGAATAATATAGGAGTAAAAGTTTGGAGAACAAGTTCAAACTTGCAAAAATTTACGAAGTGCATTGAAGTTGCAAAAGAACATCCAGAAGAAATTATTTGCTGGGTTGATTCCGACATGTATTTGTTTGGCAAAGTTGATTTTAACTCAGCTGTAAAAGATATGTTGGGAGAATCGGAAATGTTGGTCGGAGACGGTGGCTCCTTCGATGCTAAAGAAAAAATTATAAAAAGCACAAAACAATGGGATCCAAATGACTTTTACAAAGTTTGGGGTTTTACTATTGAAGAACTTATAGAATGGTCTGTTGAAAAACAAAAAAAATGGTGTTTGGGAGTAGTATATGCTCTAAAATCTCAATCGCTAATTAACTACGAAAAGCAAATGGATAGGAATTCATATGATGAATTATTGGCTTTTGCATTATCAAAACTAATAAAGACCGAATATCTTCCATCCAAAAATAGTAATCTGATAGTTAAAGGTATTGACTCTTCTCTCCTATTTTATTTGAAAAATCCACATGACCCAAACTCCGCACCGGAAGATTTTTATTGGGTTCATTATGGCGGAGGCTCTAAAGTTCTTGATATAAATACGCATTTAAATGATTTCTGTAACGGTGTGATTAAAAACTACAAGGAAGTATAGGATAATAAAAGTAGGCTTAATATATAAATCAAGAAAAGAGGTGTTGCCAATGGTAAAAAATGAACCTAATTATTTCAACTATTCTAGCTTTTACGAATTCATATCAAAACAAAATTTTAAAACTTTTGTTGAAGTTGGTGTGTTTTTTGGCTTGTCAATTAGTTTTTTAGCGCAAAAAATCAAAAGCAAAGATGGTGTAAAAATTTACGGAGTAGATTTATTTGACACCTGGGCAGGCAAAGAAGAAATTGAATCTTTGTATGACACAAAAGGTTTGTCTGACGAAGATAGATTAAAAAAACTTGGTGAATACAAGTATAATTTCGTTGTCAATAGATTAAATAAAGTTGGATGTAATCATTTTGTTGAACTTATAAAAAGTGATAGTTCTGCTGCCGCATCATTGTTTGAAAACGAATCATTAGATTTTGTTTTTATAGACGGAAACCACTGGTACGATTATGTAAAAAAAGATATAGAAGCATGGTTGCCTAAAATTAAAAAAGGAGGAATCGTCTCAGGACATGATTATCAAGAAAAAGGGGTTTCAACTGCGGTTGAAGAGATTTTCGGCCATTCTGCCCAAGTTTTTGAAAAATCAATATCTTGCTGGTATGTACATATTTAAGAAAAAGAGGTAAAAATGGAAAGTTTCGTAACTTTATCGTCCGATTTTAATAATCACTATATTAAAAACTACATAGAGAATATCACATGAAATATGACAGCTTAACCAATGAATTTAAAACATCTTCAGACTGGGATGAGGTTGTTGGACTAGAAGGTAATTTTACTCTGGGTGTTGGATATTGTTATCTTCTAGAGATAAAAGAGATTTTCAAGAAAAACCATAAAAACTATCACTTTTTTGATGTTAAATGGGGAAGGTGCGGAACCACCTACCTATTCTCTGCTTTAAGACCATCCAACATAATAGTACTAACAGCTTGGTCAAACTCGGCAGTATTATGCGAAAAAACTTCTATTCTATTTAAAATATGGAGAGAAATTCTACTTAATTTATCTTCTCTAAATGTGAACATGATGATTTTTGATACCCCTGCGGCTTGGCATAGATCAGAAATGTACCACAATATAGGTGCTACATCCATGAGATCTAGAATTCAAGAGAGAAAAAAAATGTATTTTGATGAGGTGGTTCAGCCTTCTCTAATAAACAATAAGACCCAATATATTGATTTAAACACAATTATATCAGAAGAGTCTCTTTGTATAACTGAAAATACTAATAATATAAAGTCCATATCTAGCCCTTGGCACTTATCAAAAAATACTCTAGAAGCTATTGCTCAATACTTTATAGACACCAATAATAACTCCTCAACACAAAACTTATCAGACACTATTAAAAGTTTAGAGTTTGCTGCTAAAAATAAATGTTAACTTTAACCACCTTTAAATGCCCTAATTGCCAAAAGGAAGATCATCAAAAAATTCTATTTATAGGATCAGAATTCTCTTATAAGTGCGTTCATTGTGATTCCGTACATTGCTTTTTAGAAAATCTATTTTGGGATTTTACAGACAATTTTAATAGACATGGCTGTGGTAATTATAAGTGGTCCCTTAATAGATATATTGGAACTATTAATTCAGAAGGGGCCTGGACAGGAAACGAACAACTCGCCCCAAGTGCTAAAGGGGACTATGTATCAGAAGTTAGAATTAAAGCTCGTGAGTTTTTTCGTCATAGTATAGAGAGCATGAAAACAAATCACGATATTACTAGATTAGAAAAAATAAAACTATCCAATAAACAGCCACAAACAATCTATATCGCTAATGCTATCTGCACGGAGCACTTCCAAGACTGCTTAAGAGCGATAGTAAGAATTAAAGAACATACACAAAAAGAAATATCTAAAGATACCTATAACATTTTAATATTAGATCAAAAGACCAAATTTTTTGTCAAGCCTTTTAATAAAATTATGGGTCTTGATGAAATATGGTATGTTGATTGGTCTCCAATATTCACATGGAACCATGGGATGCATAATATACGCCATATCTCAGAATCAGTAATCCTCAATAATAGTATAAATATCGAACTTGATAAATATCAATCATTAACCAGATGCATTTCTAAAAATACATTTCCAAGTATCTATGGTACAGACATTATTAAAGATTTATTTCAAAACAATAAAATCTTACTTAAAAATTCTAATGGTATAGTTTTAAATAAAAAATATATTGCGGTCTTAATACACTCAGATAATACTCGTAGGGCGGGTTTGGCTTCTGCGGCACAATTAAAAGATGTTTGTGCTCTAATTAAAAAAAGAGGACTATATCCTATTATTGTAGCATGTACAGATAGTGAAATTAATATGGCTAAATCTGTTGATGGAGAAGAAGTATTAATAGCATATTCAGTTGAAAAACAGGCTTGTTTTTATCAAAACTATTGTATGGGCGTTGTTGGAACTAATTGTTCTGGATGTAATATACCATGCTTATATAATATACCATTATTTACTATGGCTAAAGGAAGAGTATTCCCGGATGACTTTTATTCTATGGGAAGATTGCTTTCTACATACGACTGTAAAGAGGCTTTTTTTGGCAAGCTAACTAAGCCAACAAATGTTATAGAAATACCAATTGACCCCTATCAACCAACAAGTATTATGAATGTACAGGATGAGTTCTTTAATTGGATAACTCTTTTAATAAACAATCAAAATAAAACTATATTATGACTACTATCAATATTTTAAGAGAAATAGAGGGCAATAATTTAATTAAAGAACGTCTTGAGAAAAAAGAAATATTTTTTGTTGGCAGATCCGGTGTAACAGAGTGCGATATTGTATGTACTATGTTGCTAGACAATAAAGCCTGTACCAATCAGATGGTGCAAAACTCTCGGTCTCCTGCTGGGATTTATCCTAATGATCAGGATTATCTTTATGCTTTTAGTAAAAAATATAGCGACTGTATTGGGTTATTAGACCTCGTAGCTTTCATTGGTTGTACCCCTAATTATAGTCGTCTTATTGCTAACTATTGTCCTAATGCTATACCCTTTTATTTATGGGGATTAGAACCATATCATTTTCCTCAAAATCCCTGGACCGAAGCATTAAAAGACAAAAGAGTCTTAGTTATACATCCATTTCAAAAAAGCATAGAGCAGAACTATAAGAATAGACAGCATTTGTTTGTTGGTACTAATATTTTACCAGAATTCGAATTAATAACAATGAAAGCCATTCAAAATATCGGTAATAATATGAATTATGACTGGTTTGATAGTTTATATACAATGCAAGATGAAATCAATAATATAGATTTTGATGTTGCTCTGATTGGGTGTGGGGCATTTGGTCTTCCGTTAGGAGCCTACATT